>Ga0116230_10001434_pt1 | contig 22653 bp, 20 predicted proteins | sample S1TSphfallax_3_FD_88678 | JGI IMG/M metagenome (GOLD analysis project Ga0116230, IMG submission 88678) | Host-associated microbial communities from peat moss isolated from Minnesota, USA - S1T2_Fd - Sphagnum fallax MG | ecosystem: Host-associated > Plants > Peat moss > Unclassified | place... | reverse complement strand
TAATACCGCGAATCCGCGCGCGGCATAGAACTGCGACAGCCAATCGAAGCCCCAATAATCGCGAGCGCTGGGGCCACCATGCGGCAGCACGATGGCAGGCAACCCCTTGGCGCTCGTGGCACCCGGAGGCAGCGTCAAATACCCGGGCACGACTACTCCGTCCGCCGCGGGATAAGTAATCGGCGTCACCTTGGCCAGGGTCACATCTTCCAACGCACTGCGAACCACCAAAAAGGTTTGCAGTTTCCGCGCCCGCCGATCGAACACGTAGTACACGCCCGCATCATCGTCACGGCCGGAATAGACGAGAAGCACATTCTCGTCGACACTCGAATCGACGACGCTCAATTGCCGCCCAGGCAAGGCGCGCCCCAGTGACTTCATCATCTTATCGATGTCGGGATCGAAGTAATCAGCGCGAGTGATGTCGGCGGAATATTGGACACCGACGATGCGGTTGCGGCGTCCCATTTGCACGACTCCGTCGATGTCGACCTCCGGTCGGGAATAGATCAGCTTCTCGGCGAGCGAGCCATCGAGCAAGATCGAATACAGCGCCTGTCGACCATCCAGTTTTTTGAGCCCATAGACGATGTCAAGATCGTGATCGACCGCCAAGGGATAGAAACCCGTGTGCGTGGTCGAATCGTAATCGCCGAGTTTCAGCCACTCGCGCGAATCGTGCCGGCGATATGAGTATTTGTAGACGCCCGAATCGCGCCCTCCCCCGTCCCGTTCGGAACGGCCGACGATACGCACCGACCCACGGCCGTCGCTGAGATACGCGATGACGTCCCGGACCGGCAGTTCGACTTGTTTGACCGCCAGAGTGCGGGTGTCTAGCCGGTCGACTCCCAATCCCTCCTGGGTCGAACCCACGCGAGATCCCAAGTGGGCATCGGGTATGTAAACCCGGCTCATCAAGACTACCCCGTCTTCGTCCGGCAACCAATCGATCACAGTACCGCCGCCGAACTGGAAGCCGCGCGAATGTTCGTTTTGCTGGGTGCTGAGTATCTTCACGTTGCCGCCGTCGCGATCCACAGCCACCACGCGCGTAAAGGGCAGCAGATCGGTCGGTCCCTTAACCACGCCGTATACGGTGCATACCAACCTGGACTCCGACACCCAGTGACAATCACCCAACCGCTCGGGCTTGCCGGATGCCTTGAGCGCGAGCCGCGACTTGCTGCCCTCAGCCAGATCTCGAGGGACGAGCGCACTCTCCTTGCCATCGAGCGCAGCGATGTAGGCAACACTTTTGCCATTGGGTGAGAGGCTGAGGCCGGTGACATCCTCTCGGCTGCCAAAGGCTGCCGCCGCATCGAAGGTCTTGCCGCTTTTCGCCGCGACGGCAGTGACGCTGGCGCCGGTGGGAATTGCGGCTTCGGCGGCGAATCCAGCCATGACGGGCGCGAGCGACATCATGGTGATAAGACAAATCGACGGGAATAGTCCGTCCGATCGAGACGCCTCTTGCATGTACCGCTGCTCTCCCAAAGCATCCCGTAGGTATGCGATCACCATACCGCAGAGATCCGGCCGAGTCAGCCTGTTCTCGCAACGGGTACTTCAACCGGTCAACAGATTTGTGGTGCGACGGCTTCCGGCAACGTGGTCTAGCAGTCAAACAAGGGACTGGGGCGGCATAACACTGTCCGGAGGATGACGTTTTGACGTCAAGTTGTGACGTCAAAACGTCACGCTCTGTCATGGGATATCCCGCAGCCGGAGGGCTGTACGCGAGGACGGACTGCCAAAGTGATCCTTCTCTTCGGTCTGCGGCAACGCCATCGCCATGGTTCTCGCGACCTGCCAGCTAACCATTCAGATCAACCTTGGTTTGTCAGTGCGCGTCAAGAGCGCCGCACCGAACACGCCAGCGCTATCGCCCAACGTGGGCCGCAAAATAGCGGCCTCGAAGGTAGGCGCAAAAATGGAATCGCTCAATCGGCTGCGCACACGATCCGAATAGAGCGCAGCACAGTTCCCTACTCCGCCACCCACGACGATCGCGTGGGGATCGAAGATGTCGATCACGGCCGTCAGGCCTTTGATGAAATAGTCCTCGAGGCGCGCCATCGCGAGGTGAGCTTCCCTGTCTACCGTCGTTCGGTCGGCGATTTCCGCCAAAGAACGCCGAATCCCAGATTCGCGAAAGTAAAAATCCTCCACAGACGGCCCGGCGATGTACGTCTCCAATGTTCCCCGGGTTCCATGCGGCGATATGTCGCCTTCCGGTTCGACGACGAGTTGCCCCCATTCACCCGCAATGCCATGGCGCCCGCGTAAGAGCTGGCCATTTGCAACCAAGGCCCCACCGCATCCGGTACCCATGATGATGCCGAAGACGGTGTCATAGCCGCGTGCGGATCCGAGTGTGGCCTCGGCCATGGCGAAGCAGTTGGCGTCGTTTTCGATGCTCACCGCAACACCCAATTTGGCGGCCAGATCTGTACGCAGGGATTTACCATTGAGGCATTGTGTGTTGGAACCGCGAAGCGTTTGATCGTGCGGATCCCAGGTTCCCGGCGTGGCAATACCGATGGCACATCCGGTTGCTTCCGAGCAGGCGGCATTGAGGGACTCAACCAGTGCGCAAATACGACCCAAGATATGGTCATATCCTCGCTCGCGTTCCGTCGGCACGCGCAATCGGCTCAGCGCCGCCTCCGGCCGGGTTGCATCGATCACGACCCCTTCAATTTTTGTGCCGCCAAGATCGATACCGACAAGCATGCTTGGTGGGCAATCGCTCACGTTTCAAACTCCTGGTGAACTCATACCGCTCTCACGACACTTATACAGGATCGGGTCGAGAATTCGGCCTCAATTCCCGGCGTTCGCGGCTTGTTGTAACCTTGCAGGGAGCCGCCAAAAAACGCGCGAGATCGGGCGCAGCTGAGGGAATGACAACGAGGGAAAGTCGCATGGTTCGAACGCGCAGCGTGAAATGAGCGGCGCAGGCAGGCGGACGCTTGCGTGTATGGCCTTTGCCGGAAGCCTTGTTGTTTTGGCCGCGAGCCGTGCGCACGCCACTCCGGCGTTGGAACCGGCGGCGGCCGGGGTTTCCGCGGACCCTTCGACGCGACTGGTGCGTCGTTACTTGCAGGCCGTGATTGCGCCGAATGGCGCCTACGTGGCCTCGGTGGAAGGCGATTCGCCGCCGGGGGGCTATTATCCAGAGATTCGCGACCTCGTCATCCGACGCGTCGCGGACGGCGTGGAGACGCGCATTGCGCTGCCGTGTGGTCGAGTGCCGCAGTGCTGGCCAAGCTCGCTCGCTTGGAGTCCTGACGGCAAGCATGTGAGTTTCGCACTGCGCGCACCCGGCAGTCATGCGTATGCCGTTTATGATGTCGCACCGAGCGGTGCCGATTTGAGGCGGCTGCTCGCGTTCAGCGGCACGATCACGGATTTGAAGTACGGCAGCGATGCCACGCTCGCCATGCTCGCCACGGAAAACGCTCGGAAAGAGGTGGGGGCGACGGAAGCGGGTGCGGCGGTCGCCGGTGACCTCGACGCGCCGCCCGCGGAGCAACGCATCGCCATGCTCACCGGCGACACGTTGCAGTGGGCTTCGCCTCCGGACCTGTTCGTCTACCAATACGACTGGCGACCCGCCGGGAATGGCTTCGTGGGCACGGCGGCGCCCGGGGACGGCGATAATAATTGGTGGACTGCCAAGCTCTATTCCTTCGGACCGGCGGGCGCAGCGCGAGTGCTTTATGCGCCCGCTGATGGCAAACAACAGCTCGCCGACCCGACGGTGTCGCGCGACGGCAAGACCGTGGCATTCATCGCCGGAATCATGAGCGATTTCGGTTCCACCGGAGGCGATGTGTACACCGTCGGCCTCGACGGGGGTGCCGCTCTGGATGTGACACCCGGCATGCAGGCCTCGGCGACGTCGCTGGGCTGGAGTTGCCGGGGAACCCTGCGCGCCGCGTTACTCGCGGGCGACCAGGATGAGATCGTCGAACTGGGTACCGGCAATGCCGTGGCAACACCTCACGTTCTGTGGCGTGGGATGGAGACACTGCACGGCGAGCAGGCCGGCGCATCGTGGGCCTGTCCATCCGAGACGCTGGCGGCTGCGTATGAAAGCTTCACGATAGCGCCGGAAATCCGCGTGGGCCGTATCGGCCGCTGGCACGATCTCACCCACGCGAATGCCGGCCAGACCGCGCCGTTCGAGGTGCGAAGTCTCAGCTGGCGTAACGAAGGATTCGACGTGCAGGGTTGGTTGCTGATGCCCACTCACCCGAGCGGCAAGATTCCCATGGTCACCGTCGTGCATGGTGGGCCGGCCGCAGCCTCGCGTCCGGCATTCTCGGGTCCGGGCCTGCGCGGGGCGCTGATCCAACGCGGTTGGGCGATTTTCTATCCGAACCCTCGCGGCAGCTTCGGGCAAGGCGAGCGCTTCACCGCCGCCAACATCCGCGACTTCGGATACGGCGACCTGCGCGACATCCTCGCCGGAATCGATGCGACCGAGAACACAGCGCCGATCGACGCGGGGCGTCTAGGCCTGACGGGCGGCAGCTACGGGGGCTTCATGACCATGTGGACGGTCACGCAGACAAACCGCTTCAAAGCGGCCGTTGCGGCCGCGGGCATCAGCAATTGGTTGTCGTATTACGGCGAAAACGGCATCGACGCGTGGATGCTGCCTTACTTCGGTGCCTCAGCGTACGACGATCCGGCAATCTATGCGCGCTCCTCGCCCATCAACTACATCAAGAACGTGCGCACGCCGACCTTCGAGTATGTCGGTGACCGCGACATCGAATGCCCGGCCCCGCAAACCCAGGAGTTCTGGCATGCATTGAAGGCCCGGGGCGTGCCGACTGAAATCATGATTTACCCCGGCGAAGGCCATGGTCTGCGCGATCCCGCTAATGCCCAAGATGCGCTCGAGCGAACTCTCTCTTGGTTCGACAAGTATTTGAAATGAAGGGAAATGCTTGAAATGACCATTGCGCCCAAGCTGCCCGGCCGCCGGCCCATTTCCATAATGGCGGCAACACTGGGCTTGACACTTGTCCTCGCCGGCGCTCGAGGGCACGCAACCGAGTTCGACTTGCCTGCGGATGGGTCCCGTGTCATCGGCGACGACACGACCATGACGACCCACTACGAAGACACGCTCCTCGACATCGCCCGCAAGTACAGCCTGGGCTATGACGAAATCATTCGGGCCAACCCCGGTGTCGACATGTGGTTACCGGGTGAGGGCAAGACCATCGTTCTGCCGGGTCGTCGCATTTTGCCGCCGGGACCGCATGAAGGGGTGGTGGTCAATCTTCCCGAGCACCGCTTGTACTACTTTCCTTCGGCCAAAGCGGGCAAGCGTTTGGTGATCACCTATCCCGTCAGTATCGGCAAACTGGGGCGCAACACACCATTAGGACAGACTCGAGTGATCGATAAGGTCGCACATCCCTCCTGGTACCCACCGGCGTCCATCCGCAAGGAACATGCCGAGGCCGGTGATCCGTTGCCGGCCGTGGTGGGTCCCGGACCCAACAATCCCCTGGGGGACTTCAAAATACGGCTTGGATTCGGCGCGGGCACGTACGAGATACACGGCACCAACAACCCGACCGCGGTCGGGTTGGCCATCACCCATGGCTGCATTCGGATGTACCCGGAGGACGTGGCCGAGTTGTTTCCCCGGCTGCCGATCGGGACGCCGGTCCGGCTCATCAACGTGCCCGTAAAAGTAGCGTGGATCGATGGTGAGCTGCTGCTGGAAGCCCATCCTCCCGTCAATGCTCAAGGCGAGAGCTTCGAACCAGACGTCGATGAGTTCTCAGCGCTGTTGCGCGCAGCGGTCGGTGACACGACGCTCGCCATCAATTGGGATTATGCGCGCGAAGTGCTGCAGAAGGCCGATGGCGTCATTGCCACGGTCGGCCTGGAAGCCGACGACCCGTCAGCAAGCGATGCCGGGCCAGGGAATGCGCGCGCCCGACCGATGATCGTACAGCCTGCCTTGTGAGTCAGACAGCCCTACCCAGCGAGGCGGCCCAGCGCTCGGTCGAGGCTCACGGCGCGCCGCTTTGCACACTCGCCACCCCCACGCCATAGCGATACACATTCTGTCCGCCACGGTAACCGGTAACCACCAACGCCAACGTCGCGAGCCACAGCATCAGCAGGAATCCCCACGAGGGACGCGAGTTCGGGTCCGTGCCGGCTCCGCGCCAGACGGCCACCAGCACCACGAGCATGGTCGTCACCACGGCGGATTTCACGTGCGCCGAAATGGCCTGATGCGCGGCGGCATCGACATGCAGGCCGATGGACGCCGCCAGACCGGTGCCCAATGCCAGAAATACGGTGACGGCACCCAAGCATAGATTCCAGGTACCGAGGCTCGCCAAGGTTGCGACCATCAGTTCGCGACGCCAGAGTCTCGCCAAAGTGAGGCTCGCCGTTGCCGTCACGATCAGCGCCAGCGGAAAATGCACGATGATGGGATGCCAACCGGGGATGATGTTCATCAGCGATGCACACAAACCTTTCCGCGGAAACGTTTTTTCATATGTCCTCTCACGATCTGTACGTCCCGCTCATTGCAAATTCTCGCGCCACCAATCGATCGTATCGGCGATGCCGGCCGCGAGCGAGAATCGCGGCCGCCAACTCACGCCCGCTTGCAGCCGACCGACATCGGGAACGAGAACCGGTGGCTCGCCCAGTGGCGCGGCGCGCGCACCGAGGCGCACCAGCTCGGGGCGGCCTATCTGCAGGCCGATCTCCTGCACGAGTTCAGCAATGCTCGAGCGCTCGCCCGATCCGATGTTGACCGGCCCTTGGGCCGTGCTGTCGAGCAGTGCGGCAAAGGCGGCGCCCACGTCGGCAACATGCAGAAAACTGCGCACTTGGCGTCCGTGGGAGCACGGTGCATCGCGGCCGCTGAGCAAATTCCGGATCACCGATGCCACCAACCGGTCGGGATGTTCATCGGGACCAAACAAGAAAAATATGCGGCCCCACGCCGCCGACAAAGCATGCGACGCAGCGAGATCGGACAAAGCGGCATGCATCATAAGCTTCGCTCGCACGTAGGCGGTCGTGCCGGGCGCAGCCGCGTCCGCAAGAGGACTCGTCCGCTCGTCGCAAACACCGACGCGCGCCCAATCGTATTCCGCACACGTTCCCGCCATCACGGCGCGGATGCCGCCACCGGACTGAAAACATTTCAAGAGATGCTGACTCGCGGCGAGCCACCGTTCGTTTTCGGAACTCGTCCAGTACACCCCGGGTGTGGCGATCCACGCGAAATGCAGCAAATGCGTGGCTCGGATCGAGTGCATCAACCTGTCGACCGCGCCCGCGTCGAGAAAGTCGACGCGGTGCACTTCGGCGCCGCGCAGTTGCATCGGCAAGGGCCTCGATGCGGTATGCCCGGCCGCGGCGTGAACCTCGTAGCCTGCGGCAATGAGAGGCGGCACGCTCCAACGTCCGATGAATCCACCGGCACCGCTCACCAGCACGCACTTGCGGGACATCAGCCTTCCGGCGCAACGAACGGCGGATAAGCGGCATCACGGCTCGAGATCACGACCGGTTCGATTGGCCAGCGAATGGCGAAGGCCGGATCGTTCCATCGATAGCCGCCGGCAAATCCCGGCGCGTAGGGTACCGAGATCATGTAGAGCACCTCGGTGTCCCCTGTCAGGGTGACGAACCCGTGTGCGAAACCCTTCGGCACGTACATGGCCCGGTGATTTTCCGCGCTGAGTTCCGTGCCGTACCACTGGCGAAAGGTCGGTGATGACGGGCGAATATCGACGACCACGTCAAAAATGCAGCCCGCCGTGCATCTGACGAGCTTTTCCTCATCGCGCGGAGCCACCTGAAAATGCAGTCCGCGCAACGTGCCGCGCGCCGCGTTGAACGACACGCTGCACTGAGTCATCGCGGTCGCCAAGCCGTGCTCGCCGAATTCGTCGGCGCAAAACGATCGCGCGAAGAAGCCGCGCTCGTCCACGATGGGATCGAGCTCGATGACGTAGGCGCCGATCAGATTGGTGGCGGTGAAAATCATGTCTTGCTATATGCCATCGCGCATTGCTCTGAACCATCGTGGATCGCTACGGACCCTCATGGATGGATGCGCACCAACGGCACCGGCGTGACGAACTTGCCTCCCCATTCGCTGATGCCGCCGAGTTGACGTCGAATCTCGTCCTGCAGATTCCAAGGCAGAATCAGCACGTAATCGGGTCGCTGCGCCATCATCCGTTCGGGCGACACCACGGGGATGTGCGTCCCCGGCAAGAACTTGCCCTGCTTGTGCGGATTTCGGTCCGCGACCATCATGATATCGGTCCGCGATACGCCGCAGAAATTCAACAACGTGTTTCCTTTTGCGGCCGCACCATAGGCGGCGACTCGCTTGCCGTCGCGCGCGGCGTCGGCAAGGAACGCCTTGAGCGAGCGCCGGCATAGCTCGACCCGCTCCGCGAATCGGGAATACGTCTCGAGCACCGGAAGTCCTGCGGCATATTCGCTCGTACGCACAGCCCGAAGCGTGTCACTGTCCTCGAGCCCCGGTCGATCCGCATGGGACGCAAAAATGCGCAGCGAACCACCGTGCGTGGACAGTTGCTCGACGTCATGAATGCGCAGACCATGACGGCTGAACACCTGTTCGATCGCATAGAGGGAAATGTACGAATAGTGTTCGTGATAAATCGTGTCGAATTCGACGTGCTCGATCAACGTGAGCAGATGCGGAAATTCGATCGTGACCGTTCCGCGGGGCTTCAGCAGGACGGCAATGCCCGCGATGAAATCGTTCAATCGCGGTACGTGGGCCAGCACGTTGTTGCCGATGATGAGATCGGCTTGGCGTCCGTCGAGCGCGAGCTTCTTGGCCAGATCCTCGCCGAAAAACTCGACCAATGTCGGCACACCCACCTTCTCCGCGGCAGCGGCGACCGTGTCCGACGGATCTATGCCGAGAACCGCAATGCCGCGAGCCAGGAAATTCTTCAACAAGTAGCCGTCGTTGCTCGCAAGCTCGACGACCAGACTGTGTGAATCGAGTGAAAAGCGCCGCACGGCCATGTTGCAATAAGCGGCGGCATGGGCCAGCCACTCGTCAGAGTAAGACGAGAAATAAACATAGTTACCGAAGAGTTCCTCCGGCGCGACGTCGTAATCGACCTGCACGAGCTTGCAGCGCTCGCACACTGCGGCACGCAGCGGATACCGTCTTTCGCTCGCGGCCTCGGCCAGGGAAGTCAGAAAGGCGTTCGACGGTGGTTGCAACCCCAGGTCGGCCATCGTCACGGATATAAGTCCGCCGCAAGCTCGACAGCCGCTGACCGGCCCTACCATGGCCGTTTCACCACCAGTTCAACCTTCCCACAGCTTCCATGGTGCGTGACCCTTTTCCCACAATGCGTTCAAATGCTGTTTGTCGCGCAGCGTGTCCATCGGTTGCCAAAAACCGCGGTGAATCCAGGCCGCTAACTGGCCGCTCTTGGCCAAGGTTTCCATCGGCTGGTTTTCCCACACGGTCTCGTATCCCTCGATCAAGTCCAACACGCCCGGCTCGAGCACGAAGAATCCGCCGTTGATGAGTCCTCCTTCCGTTTGCGGCTTTTCTTCGAATGACGTCGCCAAGTGCCCTTCGATGACGACACGGCCGAAACGCGCCGGCGGCCGGACGCAGGCCACCGTGGCCTTGCAGCCGCGCTCGCGATGAAATGCCACTTCCGCACCGATGTCGATATCGGCCACGCCATCACCATAGGTCATGCAGAAAGACTCGTTCGCATTCAAATATGGCCCCACTTGCAGCAAGCGGCCACCGGTCATCGTCTCCTCCCCGGTATCGACCAGCGTGACCTTCCACGGTTCGCTGCGGCAATCATGGTACTCGACGCGGTTTCCGACCATATCGAACGTGACATCGGCTTGATGCAGAAAATAATTGGCGAAGTACTCCTTCACCATGTATCCCTTGTAGCCCAGGCATACGATGAACTCGGTGATGCCGTAGGACGCATAGAGTTTCATGATGTGCCACAGGATGGGGCGCGCACCCACTTCGACCATGGGCTTTGGGCGCGTGTTCGATTCTTCGGCAATCCGTGTGCCCTTGCCACCGGCAAGAATGACGCATTTCATCGCAGCACCTCATACTTCGTCAGTTGCGCTTCCGTGAATGCCAGCATGTTCTCCCCCGCGGCGAACGCCTTGTACCAGTCCGCGGTCCACGACAGCGTTTCCTCGATGCTCAAACACGGCCGCCAGTCGAGCGACCGGTCCGCCAACGCCGACGAGAGCGTCAAGGCCTGGGCCTCGACGGGGTTCGGCCCAACATCATGCCGCCAGCCGGGTTTGCCGGCGAAGCGCCCGCTGAACGCATCGACCACGTCATGCACCCGGCAGAAGGATGACGGGTCGGGCCCAAAATTAACAGCCCGCGGTGCGGTGGATGGTTTTTCCACGAGGGCTCTCGCCAAGGCGAGATAGCCGGACAAAGGCTCGAGCACATGTTGCCAGGGTCGCACCGCGCGGGGGTTGCGCAGGGTCACGGGCACTCCCGATTCGAGCGCTCTCACGCAATCGGGAATGAGGCGATCCGCCGACCAGTCGCCGCCGCCGATGACGTTGCCGGCACGCGCCGTCGCCACGGGCGGCCCACCGCTGAAAAAACTGTCACGAAAACTGCCGGTCAGCAGTTCCGCGCAGGCCTTGCTGTTGCTGTAGGGATCATGCCCGCCGAGGCGGTCGCTTTCGACGAACGGGTGCCCCGCTTCGAGATTTTCGTACACCTTGTCGCTGGTCACCACGACCACGCATTGCAGGTCGCGCGCGTCCCGGCAGGCCTGCAGGACGATCGCCGTTCCCATCACGTTGGTGCTGAAGGTTCCGAGAGGATCGCGATAGGATTCCCGAACCAAGGCCTGCGCCGCCATGTGGATGACGACATGCGGCGCCGCGTCGGCGACGACCTCGGCGACGCGGCCGACATCGCGAATGTCGCCGATGACGGAGCGCCCTCCCGCACCCACGATGTTCCACAAATTCGGCTCTCCGACAGGGTCGAGCGCGTACCGCGTGACTTCGGCACCGAGCCTATGCAACCACACATACAGCCAAGCCCCCTTGAACCCAGTGTGGCCGGTGAGCAAGACTCTGCGCCCCCGCCAGAAACCGCCGGCATCGTTCCGAGGTCGTTCCATCAGCGTTGCTTCCGCCAATAGGATTTCAACGTGTCCACATACGGACGAACCCGTCGCACGCCCAGGTAGTTGCCGATACGAATCTGCATATTCAGGAATTTTCGCAGATTTCTGACCATCAGAAAGACATCTTTGTATTGCGCGCGGCCCTGTGTCACGTAGGCGATCTTCAAGGCATCGCAGACGAGCGCGACCGGTAGCTTGTAAAACCGAGAGCGCGCGGCGAAGGGATCGCGGACATGCGCGACGAAACTCGGATCATTCACGAGCAGCCACGTGGCGATTCGTTCCATGACGAAAATCTTCATGTGCACGTTGGTGCGCCCTCGATAGGGGGTCGCAGTTCGCAACTCCTTGCCGAGCGCATCGTCAGGCGTTTCCGCGATCGCAAACATGGCTTCTGTCACGGCGAGCCATGCTCTCCAAAAGCGTGGCCTGGCGATGAAATAATTCGAATGCACCGTGTTTCTCGAATCGGATACGAATTCGTCCAATTTCAAGGACGCGCCGACACGTTCGAACAGCCGCCCAGCCACCGCCGCGAGTCCCGGGTGCTCCGCCTCGCCGTGTTCGAATACGCTGAGATAATAGGCGCTGTTGTGAATGCTCGGGCTCATGAGAATGACGTCCGTGGCGGGCGAGCAGCCCCGGATCAAATCGCCCACCATGGCAGCGGAGAGGTTCGTCTTGTGGGCGAATTTTGGCGAGAGGAATCCGTAAAACTCCTGCTCATCCAACACTTCGTTGAGCAGATATCGTCGGATCGGCCAATACTCGTACCAATCTGGCCGTTCGTTCGCGGAGTTATCCAGCACCTCGAAGCCGGGATCCAAATCTTGCCGCGGCGTGTAGTAGTTCAATATTTGATATATAGGCATCGTAACCTCTCCATCAACGGCCGGCAAGGCGCGAGCGGCCGGCGAGCCGCGCGAGCAGCGCGACGTAATCGGCCTGATATGCATGCATCGCATAGTGCCGCTCTACATGCTCTCGGCCCGCCGTGCCGAACTGCGCACGCAACGCCGGCGAGACGATCAAGCGCTCCAAGCCGACTTCCCATTCATCGGCGGTTCTGGCATGAAAACCGTTGACCCCATCGATCACGGCTTCCGTATTGGCGCCGACGGGCGAAGCGACGCAAGGCAGCGCCGCCGCCATGTACTGCAGCAGTTTGAATGCACATTTGCCGCGCGCCCATTCATCGTCGGTCAGCGGCATCACGCCGATGTGGGCCGTCGCGAGCGAGGCGGCCTCCGTCGCGGCGCTCCAGTCGACGGGTTCCACGTGGATGCCGGGCCAATCGGGAAATCTGGAACAAATGACGCGTAACTTGAGTGTCGGATGCCGCATCGTAAGTCGGGCGAGTGCGGGGCGCACAATTTCAAGGTAGATGAGATTTTCCGGGCTGCCGATCCACGCAATCGTCAGGGAAGCGCCGGGCGCACCGTGGGTTGCCACGTAGGGCGCCGTATCGATCGACGTGGGCAAAATCTCGATCTCGCGGGCGGTGGGACGCGCGGCTCCCGCCAACACCTGGTTGCCCGCGGCGACCACGTCCACCCAGCGACAGGTCGCCGCGAACTTTCGGCGTCGCCACATCGAATCGTCGGCCGCCTCGCCGAGCCGGCGCGGTTTGCGCACGTAGATTGCATCGTCGACGTCGAACACCCGACGCGAGGTCAAGGCGGACAGCAAGCGCGCCTCGAGAGCGCTCAACTTGATCTGATGCAGCACGGTGACGTCCGCCCAACGCAGCATCTCACGCCGCTCCCACGTGCGCACGCCGTACCGGCCGCCCGGGAACCGCTCCAAACGGACGTCCCATCCCGCACGCTGCAAGGGATCGACGAGACTCCTCATGCGATGTCGAAACGACGGCTGGTCGAGGTCGTAACCTAGTAGCAGTGCATTCGGCATGCGTGCGTCTATCCGCAATTCGCCGCAATCAAACCGTCGATGGCGCGCAATGCCACCTCGATCCCATCGGTAAGCGCAAGGGCGCTTGCGCGGCCCGCCAAGGCATCGAGCGACCCACGGTCGGCGAGCAACGTCGTCGCAGCGCGCAGGATGCTGTCGGTGTCGGGCGCAGCGCTCACCGCCACTCCCGCGTTCACGCAGCGCAGGATACGTTCGGGCTGGTCAGCGGCGATGGGCACCGCAATGCAAGGCTTACCGCATGCGATCGCCTGCAGCAGCGTCGAACCGCCATTGGCGATGACGAGCCGCGCCCCACGCATCAGCTGGGCTAATTCGGACTGCGGCACCCCAGCGAACGTGCGCAGGCGTCTATGGGGTTCAGCCCCAGGCTGGATCGGTCCGACGAAAACACCGTCGAAACCGGCCGCCGCAAGGTCCCGCGCGGCCGCGTAGAAGCGCGCCACCGTGGCTTGCCCACCAGGATGACCCGTACCCCCACCGGGCACGATGAGCACATAGCCTTGCGCAGCCAACCCGACCCGATTGAGGATGAGGTCCGGCTTCGAATCGCGATCGCAAGCCAGTATCACGTCCAGATAACGAACCCGCGGCCGGCGTCGGATGCGAAGCTTGAACCTTTCGAAAGCGCTCAACGATCCGGCGACGAATTCGGGGTAAGCGATCCAATGCTCGTCGAGCAAACCGAGCCAACGTAGTCGGAATGCCTTGCGTCGCTGGCGACGTCGCGCGCTGATATAAACCACGGCCGCGCCACAGCGCCGTGCCGCACGCAACTGCGCCGTACGGCCCGCGTTGTCGAAGATCACGACATCAGGGCGCCATTCTTCGATGAGCTCGATGACGGCGCCAGAATGATGAGTCGGTGATGATGCCAGCAAGGTGGCGGGAAACGGCGCGCGAGCCGCGTAGGGTGCCTCACGGCTCAGCATGAATCGAATGGACGAGTTTGGCCAGCGTGCGGCCGCGCCGTTCGCGATCGCGAGCGAGCGCGCATACTCACCCATCCCAAACCGGCCTGACACGGGTACGAACAGGAAACGCGGTGCCCGGTCAAGCAAAGGCGGTGAACCAACGATCCAGCACCAACAGATACCAGGCCCTGCGAAATTCGCTGCTCACCGGTCGGCGCAAAACACCCCGTGCCATCAAACGGGTCACCGCATCCTGCAGGATTTTCGGATTACGCTTCAACCAGCCGTGCACGGGGAGTCCGAATCCGGATTTTGGCCGGTTGAGGTGTCCGCTCGGCAGGCGTGGCTCCATCAAGCGGCGTACCAACAGCTTGCCGCGGCGTCGATGCGGGTCCACCAACAAAGAGGGGGCAACGCTCAGCATGAATTCGACCAATCGGTGATCCAGCAAAGGCGGCCGCACCTCGAGCGAATGTGCCATGCTGGTACGGTCCACTTTGGTGAGCAATCCCTCGGCAAGATCGGTGTTCAGATCGAGCCAGCGCAGCTGCACCAACGGCTCGAGGTGCGGCAACCAAAATTGCCGATAAAACCAATGGTAGTCGTAATCCGTCTCGCGCCACTCATCCGTCAACAAGGCGTCGACCTGATTTGCAGCCAAGCCGCCGAGCGCGACGGCGAACGCCGGCAGACCTACCGCCGAACGTCGCTGCATCGACGCGCCGAGACGAGACAGGGGCGGCAGTATACCGGCTAGCGACCGGTTCAGAAGCGTGGAGCGCGCGCCGATATTCGACCAGTAGCGAGGATAGCCACAAAAGATTTCGTCGCCACCCTCGCCGCTCAGCGCGACCGTCACCTCGCGGCGGGCGAACTCGGCGATCAGGCAGTTCGACCACGCTGCGCTGTCGCCGAACGGTTCATCAAACAGCCGCGGCATGGCGTCGAGCGCCGTCGAAAAATCCGCGCTGGATGCCACCATGTCGGTGTGGCGCGTAGCGAGGTGCCGAGCGGCGCTGCGCGCGGCATCGAGTTCGGACCGGTCGCGCGCATCGAAGCCCAGGCTGTACGTGCGGGGACCCTCGAGGTAGTACGCCGTCAGTGCCGAATCGATGCCACCGCTCAAGAATACGCCCACGGGCACGTCGGACAACGTATGCGCCGGCACCACGTCGCGGAGCAGCGCATCCAAATGCGCCAAAGTCTCGTCCGCGCTTCGGGTGGCGATAGCGACGGATGGCCGCCAATATCGCTCGACGCGCACCCGCCCATCCGCCCAAGTCAGCACGTGGCCGGCCGGCAATTTGGCGATACCCTGGTAGATGGTTTTCGGGGCAGGCACATAGCCATGGAAAAGGAAATCGCGCACGGCGCTGCGATCGATCGGCGGTGTTCCCAAGACCAAGAGCGCCTTCAACTCCGAGGCGAACGCAATGCCATCCGCACTGACGCGGTAATACAAGGGCTTGATGCCAATCCGGTCGCGCGCCAGCAGCAGGCGGCGCGAGTCCGCATCCCACAACCCGAAGGCAAACATGCCCGCCACCTCGGTAAGGCCGTGGCTGCCGCGCTTGGCCAGCAAATGCAGCAGGGTCTCGGTGTCGCCACTCGAGCGCCAGGGCCCCTCGAGCGTGCGCCGCAGTTGCGCGTGATTGTAGATTTCGCCGTTGTAGGTTAAGGCCAGCGAGTCGAGCAACATGGGTTGGCGCCCGGACTCGGACAGGTCTTGTATGGACAGTCTGCGGTGCCCTAAAGCGACCCCAGGAGCGCACCAGACTCCCTCGCCGTCCGGACCCCGATGCGCCAGCCGCGCCGCCATGAGTTCCGCCGTTGCGCCGGTTGCCCCCGGGCCGATGATACCGACAATGCCGCACATGACGGGCAGTCTATCAGCCCGCCCTTGGCCGAGCCTCTAGCCTTCGGGCGGCGCTTCGTTTAGGGTGCCGCTTGGAGCTGTATATGGCAACGCCCGCCGATCAACGTCTGCTCGATTTACTCGACAAATGGCTCAAGAGTCTCGAGCTGCATCTCAAATATGCTTCGCTCGACGACGAGAGCTACGCTCAAATTCAGGCGTGGCCCGAGCATCAACGGCCGAGCCGCTGGATCGTGGATCTCGCGAAACAAAAGGCTCTCGCGCTACAGACTCAGCTTCAAGAGCGGATCAAGACGGGCGATGTCACGTTCTCCGATTCGTTGGAATTGATGAGTTTTCTGGCCAACCTGGTGGGCGCCGATCACATCGAGCGCTTCATCCCGCTGGCACATGGCGAGTCCGACCGTGTCGCGGCACCGGCGACGGGTGCGGCACCTGCGACGGGCGCGGCGCCTAAGAATGCGGCGCCCGCGGACCATACGACAGCCACGGCTACGCGTGAAATGCCGAAATTCGCCGCGGGCCACAAGCGCGCGCCGCAGCCGCCGGCCACGCCTGCCGTGGCAAGGACGGAGCGCAAGACACCGAAGCCGGCCGGTGAAGCGAAGGCGGCTCCGCCCAAGAAATCGGCTCAAGGCGCCCCGCCGAAATCCACGACGGGATCAAAATCGATGAATGAACAAGTCATAGCCGACGCGGCGCGCCTGGTACAGTGGGGCCGTAAATGGTATGAATTGGCGGAACTCATCTCGAGCATGGCGGACCGCCCCTCGTTGATCGAAGTGCGCCGTATACTGCAAGATAACAAGACGGTCATCGACAGGAAGGCCGGTCGCAGCTGAGGTTTCCGGAGCGGGTACCGCGGTTGCTCAAAAAAATAGGGAACCTCCCATGCACTTCCTTGCTCAAAGGCGCTCATGATTACGACGAAGAATTTATCGAAATGGTATGGGGACAAGCTGGCGGTCGACGACTTGACATTTAACGTCTCGCCCGGCGAGGTTTTGGGCTTCCTCGGTGCCAACGGCGCCGGCAAGTCCACCACCATGCGCATGATCGCCGGCTTCATCGCACCTTCCGCGGGCCAAGCCAGCGTTTGCGGACATGACATCGAACGCGATGCGGTTGCGGCCAAATCCTGCATGGGCTATCTGCCCGAGGGCGCGCCCAGTTACGGTGAAATGACGGTGGCCGAGTTTCTCGATTTCGTTGCCGACATCCGCGGGCTACGCGGCGCGCAGCGGCGCCAACGACGGGAAGTGGTCACTGGCCGCCTCGCCTTGGAGCCGGTCATCGATCAGGTGATCGACACGCTGTCCAAAGGTTTTCGGCGCCGCGTCGGCTTGGCCCAGGCGTTGATCCACGACCCGCAGGTACTGATCCTGGACGAACCCACCGACGGCCTGGATCCCAACCAAAAACACGAGGTGCGGCGCCTCATCAACGAACTCAGCAAGGACAAACTCGTCATCGTTTCGACTCACATCCTGGAGGAGGTGCACGAGGTATGCACCCGCGCCATCATCATTGCCCACGGCCGCATCGTGGCGGACGAGACGCCGAGCGCACTCGAGGCCCGATCGCGTTACCACCACGCCGTGAGCCTGCGGTTCGCGAGACCCGAGCAGCACGCGGCCGCCGCTCGCGAGATCGCCACTTTGGCTGAAGTGTCGGCGGTGGAATCCAACGAACGTGATCTGCGCCTGACGGCGGTCCCTCGCGCCGGCTGCAATGCGCTGCCCGCCGTGAGCGCGACGATCGCGCGCAACGACTGGGACGTGCCCGAATTGCACTTGGAATCGGGACGTCTCGATGAAGTGTTCCGCTCATTGACCCAGCCGGAAGGGGCGCGGCAATGAATCCGGTGACGGTGGTTTTTCGGCGCGAGTTGCGCAGTTATTTCGCAACGCCGTTGGCGTATGTGTTCATCGTGATTTTCCTCGTGCTCGCCTCGGTATTCACGTTCCAGGTCGGCGGGCTTTTCGAGCGCGGACAAGCGGATCTTCAGCCGTTTTTCCGATGGCATCCTTGGTTGTATCTCGTCCTCATCCCGGCGATTTCCATGCGGCTGTGGGCCGAAGAACGCAACAGCGGCAGCATCGAACTGCTGATGACCCTGCCGATCACGCTGTGGCAGGCGGTGGTCGGCAAGTTCCTCGCGGCCTGGTGTTTCGCCGGGGTGGCGCTGCTGCTCACATTTCCGGTTTGGATCACCATCAATTATCTAGGCGACCCGGATAACGGAGCCATCATCGCCGCCTACGCCGGAAGCTTTCTGATGGCCGGCGGCTTTCTGTCCATTGGCATGTGTTTGTCCGCGGCCACGCGCAACCAGGTGATCGCCTTCATCACCGCCGCCTTGGTGGGCTTCATTTTCCTTCTGGCGGGATTTCCGCTGGTGCTCGATTTCGTCCGCGGCGTCGTGCCCCAGGTCGTGGTGGACGCCATCGCCTCGTTGAGTTTCTTCACGCACTTCGAAGCGATCTCCAAGGGCGTCATCGATTTGCGCGACATCGTGTATTTCGCCGCGCTGATCGGCTTCTGGTTGACGGCAACCGCCCTGGTACTCGACATGAAAAAGGCAGAATAGGTGAACGCCAACTCTCAACCGCGGACGGCTTGGAAGAGGACCGGCTACGGCGTCGGTGGCTTGCTGGCACTCGCCGTTTTGTTCCTCGCCATCGTCATGCTGTCGAACGCGGGATTGCGCGGCGTGCGTTTGGATTTGACGCAGAACAAGCTGTACACCCTGACGCCCGGCACGCGCCAGGTGTTGGCCGACCTCAAAGAGCCCGTCAATCTTTATTTCTACTTCTCGCGCGATGCGGCCGCCAAGCAATCGCCGCTCATCATGCCGTATGCGACGCGCGTACGGGAGTTTCTCGAGGAGATCGCCGCTCGTTCCAACGGCAAGGTGCATTTGCGCGTCATCGATCCACAACCCTTCTCCGAGGACGAAGATCGCGCCGCGGAATTCGGTCTGCAGTCATTGCAGAGCGGCACCGGGGACGCGCTGTACTTCGGCTTGGCCGGTACCAACTCGACGGACGGCCGCTCCGCGATTCCGAGCTTTCAACCGGATCGAGAGGAGTTTCTCGAATATGACGTCGCGAAGCTCATCCATGAGTTGGGGACGCCCAAGAAGCCGGTGATCGGTTTGATGAGCTCGCTGGGGCTGCAGGGACAATTCGATCCATCGACTGGGCAAATGAGCGAACCATGGCCGATCCTCGCTCAGATAGAACAGATCTTCACGGTACGGCCCGTGACCTCCGATGTCGACCACATCGACAAGGACGTGGACGTTTTGATGGTCGTTCATCCGAAGAATCTGCCGACCAAGACGCTGTACGCCATCGATCAATTCGTGATGCGCGGCGGTAGGATGCTGCTGTTCGTCGACCCCAATTCTGGGGCGGACACCAGCGGGCAGGATCCGCGAAATCCGCTCGCAAGCGCGATGGCAAACCATTCCTCGACGCTCGAGCCGCTGCTGTCGGCATGGGGCATTTCCTACGATCCCGGCAAGGTGATCGGGGATCTGGAACTCGGCCTCGAAGTGCGCTCGAGCATGCAAGCGCCGCCGACTCGTCATATCGGCATTTTGGGTTTGCGTCATGCAGACATGGCTCCAAAAGACGTCGTCACGGCGTCGCTCGACGTCATCAACATGGCCACCGCGGGCGCGCTCGCGGCGCGACCGGGCGCGAAGACCACGTTCGAACCGCTGCTGTTGAGTTCGACGAGCGCAGCGCCGTTGCCGGCCGAACGCTTCAGCGCGCTGTCGGATCCGTCGACGCTGCGCGACGGTTTCCGGCCGACGGGTGTTCGCTATGCCCTGGCCGCGCGGTTGACCGGCCCGGTGGACTCCGCATTTCCACAGGGGCTGCCGGCTGACCAGAAACCTGCCTCCGGACCACCGCTGGCGCACATGCCGAAATCGGTGGCGCCCGCCAACATCGTCATCATCGCCGACACCGATCTGTTGATGGATTACATGTGGGTGCAAACCCGACAAATGCTCGGCCAGAAAATTGCCCAGGCGTTCGCCAATAACGGCGACCTGATCGCCAATGTTCTCGACAACTTGAGCGGCAGCAGCGCCCTCATCAGCATTCGCGGTCGCGCCAGCTTCTCGCGTCCGTTCGAGCGCGTCGAGGCGCTGCGGCGATTGGCGGACGATCGGTTGCGCAGCAAGGCGTTGGAACTCCAATCCGAACTACAGCAGACCGAGGCCAAATTGACCGAATTGCAGAGCAAGCGAAACGATCAGACCTCGCTCATGCTGTCACCCGAGCAAGAACAGGAATTGAAGCGGTTTACCGCGGAGAAGGCGCGAGCCCGCAAAGAACTGCGTGAGACTCAGCGCGGCTTGGACGTGGATATCGACCGGCTCGAGTCCCTGATAAAAATCCTCAACATTGCCGTGGCGCCGCTCATCGTGGCCGTGGCCGGTGGCTTCATCTTAGGCCTGCGCCGCCGGCGCAAGTCGCGCGGCTCGCGCAGGGCGAGTGGCGAAATTGCGGTGAGCGACACGTGAGCCGCCGGCGATTCGCGACGCTGCTGTTCGCCGCCGTCGTGGCCCTTGCGGCCGCGCTGTGGCTGGCGACCCAGCGCAATGCGACTCGAGAGACGCAGGGTGCCGCCTTGCTGCCCGCACTGGCGGGCCAGCTGAACTCGATCACTGCGGTCAACATCCGCAAGGGCAGTACGACGCCCGCCGCAACCCTGCAGAAGTCGGGCGACACCTGGACCGTCGCCGAGCGCGGCGGCTATCCCGCCGATGTCGCCAAGCTGCGAAAACTGGTCTCAGCGCTCAGCGACGCAAAAATCGTCGAGGAGAAAACGTCCGATCCCGCGCGCTATGCGGCGATCGGCGTTGAAGATGTATCCGCGCCGGGAGCCACCGGCACCGAAGTCACGATCGTTGCCGGCAGCGGCCAGCAATCCGTCATCGTGGGCAAGTCGGTGGGTGAGGGAAGTTTCGTGCGCCGCGCCGGCGAGAAGCGGAGCTATAGCGTCGAACCGGCGATCACGGTTGAGACCGATCCGCACTTTTGGATCGATGCACGGCTCATCGATGTGCCGGCGTCGAAGATCCAAAGCATTGCCTTCACACCGCCATCGGGGTCCGGCTATGCCGTCAGGCGCCCGAAGCCGGATGCCCCCTTCAACCTCGAAGGCGCGCCCGCGGGCCGCAAACCCTTGGATGCCGACGCCCTTGCACCGGCATCGACTACGTTCACGGGACTGACCGCCGAAGACGTATCGCCGCTCGACGGTATCGACTTCAGTCAGCCGTTCGTGGCCGAATTGACCTTGACCGATGGCGACGTCATCACGCTCACCGGCGCGGTGTCGGGCACCCATCACTGGGTGCAAATACGCTCCAGCAAAGATCCCGCACTGTCGGCGAAGACCCAGGGAAGAGCGTTCGAAGTGGCAAGCTATCGGTACGATGAGATTTTCAAACCGTTGGAGAGCTTCCTCACGCCCAAACCGACTGCCGTTGGCAAATCATCGCAAGCACGCGAGCCAGTGCCCGCCGGCCGAGCGGTTGCGACCGGCAAGGCGCCTGCGCCGCAACACCCTTGACGTGTCTTCAGGCCGCCCGCGCGTGATAACGGGCAGCAGCACCGGATTTGGACGACGCTTCGCCGCGCTCATTTACGACGCTTTCCTGCTGGCGGCATTGCTCATCATTTACACCTTTCTGGCGTTGGTGTTCACCGGCGGCCACGCGATCATGCGTGACACGGCGGGTCCCTGGTATTACGTCTACTGCGCGGGAGAATGCGCGGTTGTGGCTGCATATTTCATTCTGAATTGGGTGCGCAGCGGCCAGACGCTCGGAATGCGCGCCTGGCAGCTGCGCACGGTCAGCGACAGCGGTAAGCCACTGCGAATGCGGGCCGCCGTGCTGCGCTGCTTGTGCGCTGTCATCGCCTGGACGCCGGCGGCGCTCGGTGTTCTATGGCTCTACGTCGACCCCGAACGCCTCGCGATCCACGACCGGCTGTCGAATACAAGGGTCGTGAGGCTATCGCGTCCTTGAGATGGCGATGCACGTGCAGAAACCGATCACCGCGGTGGGAAGCCATCCCACGATCACGGGATTCACGTTGAACAACTGACCGCCGTTTTCTACGGTACGCGTGATGAGAAAGAAGACCACACCGAGCAATACACCAATCACGGTGCGCGTGCCGGCACCCGTCGTGCGCAGCGGCCCAAACACGAATGGCAGGGCGAGCAGCGTGACGACGATCACCGCGAAGAGACGCGCAATCCGCGACCAGAAGCCGATCTCGTAGGATGCGGTGCCGAGACTATTGCGGCGCAAGTGGTCGATGTACGACCAGAGTCCGCGCAGGGTCAGCAAATCAGGGTCGGTCGCCGCCAATCCGAGAAAATCCGGATTGATGGACGAGGTCATCGTGACTTCGGGGACGACCTCGCTTTCGATCCTATCGTCGCTGAACCGCGTGGTGGCCACATTGTGGAGACGCCAATGGCCCGGATCGGCTACCGAGACTCGGTCCGCACGTTTGACGGACAGCAGGCGGTTGGTACCCAATTCGTACAGCGACACGCCCCCAAACGCTTGATCCACTTCGCCGGTCTGGACGCGTAGGATCAAGTTTCCATCCTTGACCCAGGCACTGCTCGACCCGGCGAAGCTGACATCGGCCAGCTTGCTGGTGGTCTTCTCACG
>Ga0116230_10001430_pt1 | contig 22671 bp, 17 predicted proteins | sample S1TSphfallax_3_FD_88678 | JGI IMG/M metagenome (GOLD analysis project Ga0116230, IMG submission 88678) | Host-associated microbial communities from peat moss isolated from Minnesota, USA - S1T2_Fd - Sphagnum fallax MG | ecosystem: Host-associated > Plants > Peat moss > Unclassified | place... | reverse complement strand
GCTATGGAGCGATGCAGGGAGGCGGCGGTGGTCGATCATCCGGCGGCCAGCCCCAGGGCGGACAGCGTCCAACTCCCCAACCAGTGCAAAAACCCCGCGCTTATCGTCTGCCCCAGGCCGAACCCGATGCTTTTAGCACAGCCGAAACCACAAGCTTTGAAAAGCTTAAGGTAGGCAACAAAGTGCAGCACAGTAAGTTTGGTATCGGCGAAGTGGTGCAAGTTTTGGGCGAGGGAGAAAAAGAAACCTATGCTGTTTCTTTTGAAGGCCACGGCAAGCGCATACTCGATCCCAGATTTGCAAAACTTATAAAGCTGTCCTGATGGCATCCTCGATGTTGGAATATTAGGGTCTCTCGGGCTATTGCCCGGGCAGCTTTGTTTGAATGCATTCGATTTGACTAGTTAGGGGGCAAACAGTGGAAAGAACCTTTGTGGCAATCAAGCCTGATGGTGTAGAGCGCGGACTGATTGGAGATATCATCAGCCGTTTTGAAAAGCGTGGGCTTAAACTGGTAGGCATGAAACTGATGCAGGTGCCGACCGACCTGGCCGAGCGTCACTACGGTGAGCACAAAGGCAAACCATTTTTTGAAGGTCTGGTCAAATTCATCACATCCGGACCTATCGTAGCTATGGTCTGGGAAGGCAAAGGCGCCATTGCGCTCTGCCGCAATGTGATCGGTGCCACAAAACCAGGCGACTCGGCCATGGGCACCATCAGAGGTGACCTGGCTCTGGACATCAGCCGCAATATCGTTCACGGTTCAGACGGACCGGAAAGCGCCGAGCGTGAAGTAAATCTCTTCTTCGGCAAAGATGAACTGGTGACCAACTGGAACCGCACCATCGACAAATGGATTTGCGAATAAAGCAGCTTCACCTCAGTCAAGTGTTTCGACAATAGCCTGGAGCACTTTACTGGCCGGCAAGTCCCTGAGACATTCTATTGTCGTCAGGGCGCAGGTTTTTGAAAAGCACGGCTGGCAAACAATGCCGGCATAAACAGCACGCCCTCGCGGTCCGTAAGGACCATTTCTGAGCCAGGGCGTGCTTCCGTGTATTGCCACCACCCATGGTCCGGCACTGGCCACCGCCAGATGCATCGGCCCACTATCGGCTGCCACCACTAGATTGGCGCTTTGAAAGACGGCTATCAGCTGTATTAAGTCAGTCTTACCTGTCAGGTCAATCAGATGTCTGTTTTTGCCCAGGCGCGATTCTATACCTTTATATATAGATTGATTGGTGCCTTCGTCGGCAATGCCACCGCAGATGATGAGACGGCCAACGCCTGCGCCTATGAGTCCAACTCCCAGGTCAATCCAGTGCTGCGCCGGCCAGATTTTTGTCTGCCATGTGGTGCCTGGTATCAAAACAGCAATCGGACAATTGAGACGCAAAGGAAGTGGTTGTGCCCCTGGTATCGACCCCGGGGGTGGTGCCGCATCATTTGACTGAGCCCGGCTGTCGTCGCTGCCACCACCCCCGGTCACTCCATGGCCGGACAGAAGAGTCTTAATCTCTTGCTGCACGGAGCTTTTAGGGATCGGCAAAGGAAATGTAATAGTCCCTGGAGATGCTTCTGGCACCAGATTTTTACGACGAGCCAAAAGGTCTACTGCAAAATTAGCCAGTGCAATATTGTGGTCGACTACATGGGTCGTCAAATTGTAATAATCGCCGACGTCCAGAGTGTCGGTCATAAAAAAGTCAGCCCCCTCCCTGGCACCCTTGAAGCCAACCCTGACCGGGGCTCCGGATGCCCGGGCGAGCAAAGCGCTCTTCAATAAGCCCTGGGCGTCGATAGCCAGGTCAAAATGATTGGCTGATAAAGTGGTGAGCAATGTCTTAAATTTGGAAATTACGGTGCCTAGCTGCAGAGGGTCTTTCAACCGAGAGGTCAGATCCTTCTTTTCAAAGACTACTACCTGGTCTATAGCCGGATTGTTTTCCAATAATGCCCTTGCCGGTGGTTCCACTAGCCAGGTGATATTTGCCTGCGGCAATCTTGCCTTGATCTGAGCGGCTAAAGGCAAACAATGCACGACATCGCCGATGGCACTAAGTCTGACTATCAAAATTTTCAAAGACGGTCACCCCTGGGGCTATTGAGACTTAATTGCCTTTTGCTGATTGTAACCGAGGCGGTTTGATACCAGCCATTATGAATGGTGCTTAGTCCAGTGATACCAGCTTTAATCACCCCTGGTATCACAATAATCTGGTATCAGAAGCCCGAAACCTTTGTGCCCCAATGAAAACAAAATTTGTATATCCAAATAGGTTATAAATGCATACTTATTTGGTACAATAATGGTGCCACCTAAAGTGGTGGTACCCGTGAAAACGGTGGTGACAAAAAAGCCCACCGGCCCAACGAGAGCGATCCCCAAAGCGGAGCGCTCTAGAGGAAATTGCCTAAGCTGCCCGAAGCGTCCTGGGCAATTTCTGTCTACAAGAGAGCCCGGCAGCCAATGGGGTTGCTCGGAACAATTTCCCTAAGATACTAAGGAGTGAATCATGGCAGGAGCTGTTCGTAAATCTGGTGGCAAAGCCAAACCCAAAGCCGCCGCCAAGTCGGCCAAACCGGCCGCCAAAGCCGCCCACAAAGGAAAACTGAGCGGCGGCCGCAAAATCGCCACCCGTAAAGTAGCACCTAAACACACCACCAAAGCGAAGGCACCAGCCGCTCGCGGTGGCGACGACAACTACATGAAATTCTCCGGCAAGTTCACAGTTCGCTTGCCCAAATCTCTCCACCAGGCCCTTGTGGACAGAGCGGAGAAAGAAGGCGTCAGCCTCAATTTGTTCGTCACAAACGCACTCTCCCGCACCGTAGCTCTTCCCGGCAAAAAGAGATAATCTTCTCTACCGATAAAAGTTAAGCGATAGATTGCCGAGCAATTTAATTAAAGAGGGGGGCCTTGGCTCCCCTCTTTTTTGTTGAAGTTTATTGGAAATTATTAATAGCCCTGGGCAGGAGTTGTCCGATCGCCCCGGGTATCGGCCGCAGTCCTTTCCACAGCTCCCAATCATTAAGCCGACCTAAGATAACTCCAGCTTTACCTTATCTCTTACACCTTTGAATCGCCCTTCCAACCGGCTAGACTCACCATGTTGGATAAACGACAGGCGCAAAGCAGTGCTTAACTTGCTTAATTAATAGGATTCCCATTAAATGAGCCAAACCGCAAAATCTGTTCCCATTCTCAATTTGAACGCTCAGTACCGCACGATCCAGACAGAACTGGAAGCGACAATTTTAGAAGTGCTTCGCAGCGGCAACTATATCCTCGGCAAATATGTTTCTTCGCTGGAAGAAAAAGTGGCCGAGCTCTGTGGCGCCAGGTATGGCATCGGGGTAGCCAACGGCACAGACGCCCTTTTGATAGCTCTATGGGCGCTGGACATAGGTCCCGGCGATGAAGTGATCACCACCCCATTTACTTTTGCCGCTACAGTTGAGGCTATTTGTCTACGCGGCGCCACCCCGGTGTTTGTCGACATCGACCCCGACAGCTTCAATATAGAACCGGCATTAATCGAAAAAGTAATCACCAAGCGGACCAAAGCAATAATGCCCGTGCATTTGTATGGCTTGCCCGCTCAAATGGATCCAATCAATGCCATAGCCCAGCGTTACGGTCTCAAAGTAATTGAAGACAATGCCCAGGGCATTGGCGCTACTTACAAAAATCGTCCGACAGGCAGTCTTTCTCACGTCGCCTGCACCTCATTTTATCCAACCAAAAATCTTGGCGCCGCCGGTGATGCCGGTATGATCGTCACCTCCGACCCGGCTATCAATGACAGACTGCGGTCGATCCGCGCCCACGGCATGCGCCGCCGGTACTACCACGACGAGCTAGGTGTGAACAGCCGACTGGACGAGCTGCAGGCGGCCACTCTCATGGTAAAACTGCCCTATCTGGCCCAGTGGAATCGTCGCCGCGCCGAACTGGCCTCTATATATGAAAGTCAGTTGAAAAATACACCCGGTATAATCACCCCCTCAGTCAGTCTGGCCGGTGGTAAACGCGGACAGGCCGCGGGCCAGGTGCAGCATGTTTATCATCAGTACACAGTCAGGGTACAAGTCCAGCCCCATGAAAATCCTGGACTGTTTACCGCCGAGCAATATCTGGTCAACAAAAATCGCGACACCGTAGTCGAACAGCTGAGTAAGCAGGGTATAGGCTCAATGTGCTATTACCCAGTGCCTCTGCATTTGCAGACGGCCTTCGCTCATCTCGGCTACAAGCTGGGAGACTTCCCCATATCCGAGCATTTATCCAGAGAAGTGCTCAGTCTGCCGATGTATCCGGAATTGAGCGACGCTGATGTGCATCACGTCAGCGCCAGTCTCACGGCCATTATGTCTGGTATCGTAGCCCCAGCCGTTCAAGTATTTGCGCAGGCGCCATCACCGGTGGTGCAAGCTCCAACCGGCGTGGTACTTTAGGTCTAAATGGCACCTGCACTTTTGGTCGTGGCCCTCTTCATCACGGCCGTTGCTTATCGGCCCGTGCTTTTCAACTTCTTTGCCGGGGACGATTTTGTCCACTTGATCTGGTTGCAGCAAGCAGTCCAGCATCCGCATTTGATCTGGCGCAATTTTCATACATCCTGGCTGGACGGTACTACGACAAAGTTTTACCGGCCGCTGATTTCTGTTTTTATGGTCAGCGACTATTTGCTGTACGATCGCAATGGCCTGGGTTTTCACATCACAAATCTGCTTTTCCATCTCACCTCGACACTCTTTATTTTTCTCATCTGCCGCCATCTGGGCCAGAGATTAGTAGAAGAAGAAAACAGCAGTCAACCACAGTCACCCCTGAGCCCCCTGGCTATCACCTTATTTTGGCCTTTTTTCGCTGCCACACTTTTCGGTCTGTACCCTCTGCATACAGAAGCTGTATCCTGGATCACAGGCCGTGTTGATGCCGTAGTCACGGCCTTTATCACAGGCTCCTTTTTCTTCTATCTCAAACACAGACAAAAAGGCCTCTGGCCTTATTTTGTCCTGTCCTTTCTCTTTATGATCCTTGGCCTCACATCCAAAGAAATGACCATCACTTTGCCGGCCACATTTCTTCTGTACGAGTTGATTTTCCCCCGCTCCAAACTATTGACGGCATTTACACTGCCAAGCCTGCCCAGGCGATTAAAACTGGCTATACTGGCCAGTTTGCCTTACTGGCTTTTACTTGCCGTTTACTTTGTCGTGCGCTATCTGGCCCTGGGCACCATGGTCGGTGGTTATGATGACTCGCTCTTCTTCATATCAAATGTACCGGGATTTATAAAGACATGGCTCAACGGTCTGCGTTTATTTGCCGAACCAATCAACCATGAACTGGTAAGCGCCCGTACACTCATAACCAAACTCTGGGACGGATATCTGGTAGTGGCGGCGCTAGGTGCCGCTATTGCCCTGGGCAAAAACAAAAACGCTCTTCGTCTTTTTTGCTTTTTAGTGGGTTGGCTTATTTTGTGCCTGGCACCCGTCTACAAAGTTTTTGCCATCGCAGACGATCTCCAGGGCAGCCGCCTGGCCTATGTTGCCACCGTACCATTGACCATGCTTCTCACCTTTTTTGTCATTGCCTCCATCCGCAGTGCAAAAAAAATAGCTGGTGAAAAATCAATCGGCGCGGGCATACTAATCCGCAACATGCTGGCCATGGGCTTTATAGCAGTCTCTTTCCAGGTCTTGACTCTCAATAATGAAGCCTGGGTTTACGGCGGCAACGAAGCCAATGCCATCAGGGCGGGACTGGCAAAGCTTTATAGCGAAGTGGAAGGAGATCCACAAGTCCTTTTTGTCGGACTGCCGGATCAGGTGCACGGAGCTTATATCTGCCGCAACGCGCTCCCCGGTATGACACACACGCCTCAACTGCAAAGAGACATCAGCAACGCCATATTAGTAGACCGTTTCGAACCGATATTTCCTTTTGCCCTGATCAAACAATCTCTCTACGATAATCGGGCCAAAATAAAAATATTTCGCTGGGACACAGCAGATAAAAGCTTTCACAAAGTGGATCTCGATACTGTCGAGCATTATCCCCAGAGAATTCCTCAAACCTTTGAGGGAAAAGAGCTGGCACCGGTGCTCACTCCGTCCAATTCGGATACCTGCACTTTTAGCTGGAGTCCGGATCAAAGCCTGGAAGTACAGGGTAATGATAAAAAACTGGGCCGACCGGAAATACGTTTTGAACCGGGCCTGGCTCCGTGTTTTGCCCTGGAATTTGTACGCGTGACAATGCGGCCTCTGGAACTTCCGCCTGGCACAAGTGCCGATAAAGCGGCTTCTTATGCCGCTAAAGAGGGGGCCGATCTGCTCTATACCAATGATCTGGTCGAAAAATTTGAACTCAAATGCCGCACCCATACGAGTATCAATCCACCTCAGGCCAACGGCAATGTTGTACTGGTCTTCCCCCTGCGCAGCCTGCCAGAATGGTCACTGGGGGGCAAGTGCCACGAGCTTTTGCTCAAGCTTCCGCACTGCTGTCATTACGCCATAAGCAAAGTCGAGATTGTGCCAGCCGAAAAATTGATACCTCAAATATCTTTTGCTAACTGCGGCTACCTGGGCAACAAAGGATTTTTGCACCTGTCGCAGGGTGAGCCCAGTCAGGCCATACAGTTTGATGTAAGCGCCATGGACGGTGCTACCGGTGTGATGGTCGAGACTACACGCACCAATTTATTATTTGAAGAACAAAACGGTGATGCCTTCAGCAAAGTAGCCCGATCTATGAATATCGAAGAAGGTCGATCAGGAAAAATAATACTGAAGCGAATAGATTTCCCGGCTCCCGGAATCTACCAATTGAGACTTTTCGCCAAAGACAAAAACGGCGATAAAATGGGCCAGGCCAGCGATCATATCGTCGTGGCCGTAGACAATTAGCAACTACTCTAAATTGCCACGTCTTTGTTACGCAAAAAATATATGCTGACCCAAATAGAAGGCAGTTATTTCTTTGGCGGACTCAAAATGGCAGAAATTTCAAAAGATGCAGCACTTGATGCTGTAAGCCCTGGGGTCTATAAGGTTGTCGAGGCCTCAGACAAGATCCATGCACAGATTTATGCTTCCGGTAATGCGCAACCGGCACATCCCGGCGACATTGACTTAGCCGATGGTCGGCATAGACATATAATCTACGACTCAGTCGGATCAATAGAGCAAATAAAAGATAGCGGCGATGGGCATACCCGCAATCTACTTGATTCTTTCCAAGAATGGGACAGATTAAAAAACGGCAGTTACATGGGAGTGCTGCCGCACCCGGGCAAAGCATCTGAGTTTGTCCCGGCAGATACATTGCAAGTGAGCGATATGGGCGCTATTAGACTGACAGCCCATAAAGGCGACCTCAACCTGAGCGCAGTAGTCCAGCCTGGTGGCGTTGAATCAAGGACGGTCACCCGCAGTTACATATCAAATTATAAATTGGAATTCGAGGGAAAGCCCGATGGCTCCTGGAAAGATCAGGCCTATTTTCCGAGCGGTACTCGAATGAATGTGACATACGGCCCATTTGATAAAACAAAAAACGGATCTGACATTGAGACCATCAATCTAAAAGGTGGGGGCGGCTCGCTCGCCATAACCAACATGGGCAATGAAGCCGCGTGGACGGCCAAAAGCCCCTCTGGCGAAACAACCAAAGGTTCAATTACTGAAGTGCGCTTGAAAGAAATTTCTGAGCTGATAAGCAGTAACCAGAATTTATCGATAGATTGGTATACAGGTAAAAATCACAAAAATGCCTATGAAATAGTCACAGATCAATCGGGCATATTGGATTGGCTCAAACGCGAAATGAAGCACGCAAAAGATCATCTGTAAGCCAAGTCATTCGGTATTAGCTTGGCAAAAAGCTAACCTCGCTCAGAGGTGTCGGTCCGACAAAAGGTGACTGATATGACCTTCTTTTTTATTTAAAAGAGAGACTGCCTCATTGGCTGAAACATTTAGAAGCAACGCGACAATAGCAGCTTTAGCGTGATCTCCTGCATCTATCAAAGCCTTACGGCAAATGTCTTCGTCTTTGCCGGTTGCCTCCTGTACTATGCGCACAGCCCGATGGCGCAATTTTTCATTGCTGGCTTGTACATCAACCATAAGATTTTGATAGACCTTGCCCATTTTGATCATGGCAGCACTGCTGATTAAATTGAGAAGTAGCTTCTGCGCTGTTCCTGCTTTCAAACGTGTAGAGCCGGTGATCGGTTCTGGTCCCGTGACAGCGGCAAAAGTGTAATCGGCAAATTGGGAAAGCGCCGAGTTTGATACATTTACAACAGCCGCCGTAGCGGCTCCCACTGATCTGGCGTATTTCAGAGCACCAATGGCATAAGGTGTGCGGCCACTGGCGGCGATACCGACCACCGCGTCCTTGTCAGTCAAAGCTGCAGCTTTGAGATCTTTTTCGGCCAAAGTCGGGTCGTCTTCCGCGCCTTCAATGGCGGACGTAAGAGCAGCTTTGCCACCGGCAATCAAACCCTGCACCATATCTGGTGCTACACCAAAAGTAGGAGGACATTCGCTGGCATCAAGTACACCAAGGCGCCCACTGGTGCCGGCCCCGAGATAAAACAACCGGCCTCCGGCAGCCAGGCGCGATGCCACAACGTCGACAAAAGCGGACAAGTCGGGCAAGGTACAATCAACAGCCGCAGCCACAAGATGATTTTCATGGTGCAAAGCTTTGACCAGATCAATCGTAGACAGACTGTCTATATTAGTTGTCCGAGAGTTGCGCTGTTCTGTCTCCAGAAGAGCAAAATTTTCTTTACGAGATTCGGTTGCTGACACTGGAAGCTCCTCGAAGTCTAAAAACTATTTGGGCTGTTTGAGCAAAGCGCGGCCACTGGCAGTGCGACGTGTAATCTGATGATCATCAAAGTAAGCCAATAGCGCCAGAGCATATTTCCTTGTGGTGGCCAGCTCATCTCTAAAATCAGCCGGTGAGATGTCCTTTTTTTCCTGCCAGATTTTGAGGAGCTTAAAGTGCGCTTGCTCGACAGCTTTGCTGCTGGAGGCAAAATCATAATTAATGATCTGAGCCAGGCCAGACTTGGCCAGTTTATCCACTGCCAGCTTTACTTTTTTAGGGTCAGAGTTGCTTTGTTTGGCCAGCTCTGTCAATTCCAGACAAAGTACCTGATCGAGAAGTTTTTTGATCGAAGCGGTATAGGGATCAAGCTCGGATGAAGGCGCACTGACTGAACCGGGGCCAAACAGTTTGTCATCTTTGCGCACCAGTAAGCCGGCGTGATCGAGCTCTTTAATGATATCTTGCATCACCCGGCGGTCCAGATGAGGAGCCGCCAGACGACGCACCGTCTCCAGATTAACGCCACCAGCCTGAGCTTCTTCGCTTTTCAAAAGATTTTTTAGCGAGGAAAGAGTTTTTTCTTTTACAGCTTCTTTGACTGATGGTGCCATAAAAAATCCACTCAATTTTTCTACCTGACCGGCCTTTTCGAGATTTAGAAAAGAAGCAGCCAGATATTCAGGACGCATCAACCAACCGAGCTCACCCAGGGCTAAAGCTTTACCGGGATGGCGCTGCAAAACGAAAGAGAGAGCTTTGTTAAAGTCACCGGCTATAAGATATGGTGCCAACTCCACCAGCATTTTGCGCGTCAACCAGCGTGGTTTTTGACAGAGCAAGATCACACCGCCTGCGATGCCTTCATCTCCATAGCGAAGCACATAGCGGTCGCCGGGGCTGGCCACAACAGACTCTTTTAAATGAACATGGCCGATCTCACAAGAGTCAACAATGACCGGATCTGATGGCACCTCGGCCTGACTACCGCTCAAAGGCTCCAGCCAGCGCAATGCTCCGGCGGCCTCCATCGTACCGTGGTAGAGTTTGACCGGTTTGGCCGAAAGGCGGGCCGCCCCAGATTTGGTGCCAGGTTCAGTAATAGATTTGGTGTTGGATTTGGTGTTAGATTTCGCGCTAGATTTGGTGCCGGCATCGCTTTCGCAACCAAAGTCCAATATCTGCAAAAGCAAATCGGAAGTAACATTTTTGATGCCGCCAAGCACACAGAGGCCCCTGCTCAATATCAATTTGTTCTCTTTGGCAGTCAAGTTAATTGCCAGTCTTTGACCGGCTCTGGCCGTCTCCAGTGCCGAGCCAAAAGTTTCTAAACCACGGATGCGCGCAGCCATGCCACCGGGCTCCACAGTTACCTGATCTCCGACTTTGAAAGTGCCTTCGACAAGAGTTCCTGTAACAACAGTGCCATAACCGGATTTGGCAAATACTCTGTCTATGGGCAAATATCCGGGAGCAGCTGCTAAGGCCGCAGGGAGAGCTTCAAGAGAAGCTACGGAAGGCGTTTGAAAAGGATGAAGTTGGGCCAGTGCATTAGCCAGAGCATCTTTTAATTTGTCAATACCCTGACTCTTATCTCCGGGCAGCGTGGAGACAAATTGCAATCCTAAAACGTCAATGCCAAATCGATCGAGTAATGCTCTGACTCTAGTCTCGACAACTGCCCGACGCGGGTCATCGACAAGGTCTACTTTGGTGAGCGCCACCACAGCCGAGCGCACTCCCAGCAAAGAAAGAATTTTTACATGCTGCACTGTTTGAGGCATCGGCCCTTCATCAGCTGCCACTACCAGCAGTGCAAGCTCGATACCGCCTACTCCAGCCAACATATTTTTTAAAAATTTGCCGTGACCAGGCACATCGATAAAGCCTAGACCAAAAGTTTTAGGTTCACCACCGGGCAAAGATTCAGATTGCGGGCTGGGCAAAATCAAATGAGCAAAGCCGAGATCAGTCGTCATCTGCCGCTCTTGTTCTTCTTTTAGTCGATCCGGATTGATTCCGGTCAAGGCTTTGATCAAACTGGTTTTGCCATGGTCAACATGACCGGCCGTGGCCAGGGTGAAATAAACGCTGGGTAATTTTGCGGTTGTATTCAAAAAAGCACCAGCCTATAGCCGATTGATATACGGAAGCATTTTATCTATATACATCTATCAAAAGTCTAACAACAGTACATGATAAACAAATTTGAGCCCAGAGCATTAACTCTGCCCGGGGGCGGTAAAATCCTAATTTTGGTATCTGACCCAAGCAGGGAGAAATATTTTGCTGCATCAATTGATCGACCCTATCCTGATCATGATTAAAGAAACGGTCGCAGCCTGGGGCTACCTGGCAGTCGTTTTGATGATGGCAATAGAATCTGCCAATATCCCCCTGCCCTCAGAAGCAATCATGCCCACAGCCGGCATACTGGTCCAGCAGCACCGCATGGATATCCACTTGGCGGCTCTGGCCGGCGCCCTTGGTTGTGTACTGGGCTCAGTCCCTTCATATTTTTTAGGTCTTTACGGCGGTCGACCATTTTTAGCAAAATACGGTCGCTATCTTCTTTTGAGCGAAAAAGACATGCAGACCGCCGAAGGCTGGGTCGACAAACATGGCGATCTGACTTTTTTGTTCTGCCGCATGTTACCTGTGGTGCGAACTTTTATATCTTTTCCCGCCGGCGTACTGAAAGCGCATTTTGGTATTTTTGTTGGCTATACATTTATTGGCTCATTAATCTGGTGCTATGCACTTACTTACGTTGGCATAAAATTTGGCGAAAACATGGAAGTCTTCACCAACATCTGGCACAAATTTGACCTGGCGATAGTAGCTGTATGCGCGCTACTCTTCGGCTTTTATCTATACAGACACCTGAAACACAATTGAGATCTCTAGGTCTTTTTATACTGTCTTTTTCTAGTATCCTGGCGAATTTCCAGAAGTTCGTTTAATAATCTCTGATTGTCCGGACCGTCCCAGCGCTTCAACCAGTCCTGCACAGCCAGCTGTATCATGCCGCTTTTATCGGGCGAGTTTGATCCATAAAGACGTTTGAGCTCCAGCCATATGGATTGCAGCGCCGCCAATTGTTCGGCGGGCAATTTGACGGTGTAAGCAACATACTTGCGACTGTTGCCAAAAGCAGGAAAATCACGCGGGCCTTGCGCGGGAGAACTTTTTATATCGAGGAAGCCGGGGATCATCTCTCCGGGCAAACCCGGCACGGATTGAGTATCTGCCGGATCTTCAGAAGCGGTGTCGTCGGCGTCACCTTCGACCGTATGCGGCTCCCGCCCAGAATTAGTCACCTCGCCACCCCTGGGCTCTTTTTTGTCCAACTTCTCTGGAAGCTCCTAAAATTATGGTCATGATGCCAACATTGTACATGCAAGCGCATGGAGCAGACATTGCAAAAAGAGGCAAAGGAAAAGGCTGTGGGAAAATTACCAGCAAACAGTTGATTTTTGGCCGTTTAAGCTATTTGATAGAGATGTACAGGGCGGACCGATCCAAACTTGGCCAGCCTGGTCTTGCCAGCTAGAAAAGAAAAAAGTGTTACAAGATATCATCAGAGCCATTGTCCATCGCATTATGCACGACAAAATTGTCGCCGGCATACTGATTGTCATGGTTTTAGGCGGCCTTTTTACCGGCATAAACAGCCACGAAAGCGGCTCACATCGCTTTATTTCTAAAGCAGCCCAGAACGAAGAAGGCGAGGGAGAAGGCTCAAAAGAAGGCCAGGAGCAAGGCGCGGGCGAGCAAGGTCAAGGACTAAATCAAGGTCAAGGACTAAATCAAGGTCAAGGACAAAATCAAAGTCAAGGGCAAAACCAAGGTCAGGGACAAAATCAAGGCCAGGCCGCAGGGCAAAAAAGTCCACAAAATCAATTGGCCAGTGCCCAGGGCGGAGGCGTGCAACAACAACCCCAGGCCCCGCAGCTCAAGCTCGAGCCACACCTGGCAGTAGACTTTGTCCGTTGGTGGCTGACCATGGCTCTTGATTATTCACAAAATACCGGCGCCGCCAATCACAAAAAAGCAATGAGCTACGCCAAACCCCAGGTAGCAAAAATTTTCGCCCCCAATTTTTACACCCAGGATGTAATGCAAGGGGTAGCCAATGGTACTTTAGCCGGCTCATTTCAACCGGCAACCGTTCAGGCCATCGCCATCAATCCAGATGGTTCGGTCGTAGTGACGGTGATCGGTACGCTATCGATGCAGTCAAGTGGTTCGCAACCTGTAAGTCAATCGCTAGTTTTAGAATTTTTAGTTTCTAAAGATCCTGAAGGTCTTCGCATATCAGGATTTTTCAACAAGACCGTAGCGCCAACACCGCCACCGGCGCAGGCTGGAGCCGAGCCCAGTGGTCCTCCGCAATATCTCGGACAATAGAATCAATTGCAAAGCCTACTTAAGCAAAAGCAATTAAAGAAAGACCGGTCAAAAGTGGTGTGGTATATTGTCTTCACGTCAGCCATTCGCATGGCTTAGCACCGTGCCGAGGTAGCTCAGTCGGTAGAGCAGAGGACTGAAAATCCTTGTGTCGGCAGTTCAATTCTGCCTCTCGGCAATCTTTAAATCGATAAACTGCATGAGGGTCTTTGATGTTCAAGGGTCGCAGACGCCCATTTGTCCGTGGAGCTAATCTTTACCACGGCGACAGGGGCTTACAAGGGCTACTGGCATCAGTTTTGATCCTTGGTCTCAATGCCGGTGAAACTCTGGCTTTTGATCAAAACTTCTTCCTCAAGCCTTACTTGCAGATGGGTTCTGACAACCACAAAGATGCATCCACTATGGACATTGTCTGGTTCAGCGAAGAAGCGAAACAGAAATGGCAAGTGGATTACAAAACCTCCAGAGACAAATCTGACAAAAGCAAAACAGCTGCTTCCATCAGCGAAAGCCTAATTTCACTGGCGGGATTTAACGCCCCTTATTACAAATTAACCGCGCATCTAGATAAGCTGGTGCCCGGTGAAACTTTTGACTACAAAGTTTTAAAAAACGGCAAAGAAGTTTTTTCAGCCAAAGGCAAGAGCAAAAAGGCTCCTGGACAAAAATTTAGCGTGGCCATCTTTGGAGATTGCGGCAGTAAAAGCGAAGGCCAGCGGATGGTCGCCGAGCAAGTCTCGGCTCAAAATCCAGACCTTGTTGTCATCCCGGGCGATATCACTTATCAGCAAGGTCTCTTTTCGCAATATTTGACAAATTTTTTCCCTTTTTACAATCAAGATCCCGCGAAGCCTGGGATAACTGACCCTTTCCCAGGCAAAGAAGCCGCCACTGCCGGTAGTGCTCATCCGGGCCTTCCTCTTATGCGCTCTATACTTTTTGCCGGAGTGATAGGCAATCACGATATTTCGCTCTCGGGCTTTACCGGCACAGACCTAAACAAATTTCCCGATGCCCTGGCATATTTTTTATTTTGGAATCAGCCCTTAAACGGCCCCATCCTCAACAAAAGCGAGGATAGTGTCAAAAAAAACTATCCCTTTTTAGCCGGTGAGAGCAACCGTCAGGAGTTGTTTAAAAAATCCGCCGATAAATCCTATCCGGTCATGGCCAATTATTCGTTTGATTACGGCGACGTGCATTTTACGGCGCTCGACGGCAACTATTATATGGATTGGAACAATCCCAAGCTGCGCAGCTGGCTGGCCGAAGATTTAAAAAATGCCCAGGGCAAGGCCTGGCGCATACTGGTCATGCATCAACCGGGCTTTTTAATCGGCGTAGCCCACGACCATGAACAACAAATGAGATTGATTTCGGACATTGCCCAAAAATACAAAGTCGACATGGTTATAGCAGGGCACGCGCACTGTTATGAAAGAAGCTTTCCCCTCACTTTCAAACAGGTCCCGGGTGAAAAGAGCTTTAAGCAAAATGCTGATGGCACCGTATTTGGGGCGTTTCAATTGGATAAAACGTATGATGGTGTTAAAAACACAAAGCCCAACGGCATTATCTACATAGTGTCAGGTGAAGGCGGAGCTCATTTATACCCAATAGATGCAGCTAAAATAAATGCGCCGGAAAGCTACATGACCAAGTGGGACTGCACCAATCATTCATTCTCGGCTCTAGACATTGACGGCAAAACAATCACTTTTAAACAAATTGCCGGAGACGGCAAAGTGATTGACCAGTTTGCCCTGACAAAATAATCGAGCAATCATGGCTGATGATGACGCAGTCAATCTCAGTTTAGCCGGATCCTGGCTCGGTCAATATTTTTATCCGGGCGGTCGACCGGGCTCAACATTTGAAGCCGTTTTTGTCCAGGTTGCAAGTGCTATAGAAGGCAACATTCTTGATGCCGGTGGCCTTGGTGAAGCACGAGCGGTCGGCCGCTATATATTTCCCCGCGTTTCCTTTGTCAAAACCTATGTCCGTCCGGGCTACAAATCTATCGATTACCGCGGCAGCATCAGTGCAAAAGGCGACATCGTGCTCGGCTATTGGTACATATATAGAGATCCCGATCAGGCGCCCCTGCACGGAGTCTGGGTGATGCATCGCAACGGCAGCGAAGAACAATTTGATCTGCAAAAACTGGCTACCGAATATCCTCTCGATGAAGAAATGAGAAAAGACAGAGAAGAACAAGAGGCAAACTCGCAAACACAATAAGCATGCCAATTTCACCGTTAGCCACTCCCTGGGTATGCTGGACCAAACTGAGACAAAAATGCAGGCAGAAAAACTCGATACCAGCGAGTAAATATGCCAGCAAATTGAAACGGAAAAATTTCCAGACAAAAAATATTATCGTTAGATAAAGCACAATGTGAAATGCCCAGGATATGAGAGTGGTCTGCCAATACCAGGAATTGGTAGCCGTGGCCAGGGCCGCCCATAAAACAATTAGAAGCAATATAAAAGACCGCTTTTTCAAGGGCAGAATGTATTTAAAAATGATTCCGGCCAGCACCACGACACTGCCAAGGCCGACCAAAATCTTGTCAAAGCCTTCGGTAATAAGATTTAAAAACGGTATCGAACAGATAAATGTCTCGACAACCTCTCTGGCAGTATCAATCGGTAGAGCCGGACTACTCAATATAAGTACTAATTTTTCCAGACAGAAGATCGCCCAAACCGTTGCAACTAAAGCATAAGATCCAAGACAAGCATCCAACCAGATTGCCTTATTTGTCTTTTTATCCTGTGCATTTTTTGGATTAAAAAGAAAACGCTGCGACAGCGTGACTATAGACTGGGGAAAATATTGCCGCAGACAAATCAGCGCAGTCAAACTCAAAATGAAGAAGGCCAGTATCCACAAAACTGCAGAACCAAGCTGACTGGCTGCGGCGGAGGCAAGATATGACGGCAAGTCCTGCGATGTATCATAGTGAATCAAGACCTGGTTAAACCTGTCGGCGTACCAGACCAGGAGCGACAAAGCTATAACAGCACAAAAGACCAGAGCCGGCTTCCACGGAACTGTCGCATTGCGCATCACTTTTAAAGCCCACGTAACTGCTGTAACGACAAGCAAAATCCAGCCACATGTATGCAAGCAAGAGATAATTTGCTGATACCACTTTTCTCTGTTATGGGGTGCTTTCCAGGAGCGATCCGGCACCTCAAAATAATTATTTATTCGGGCTATGGCATCGCCATCAAGCTCTACAAACAATTTAGCCGGAGCTCGATCTACCGAATAAAATGGAAGGTTGAAAGTAAATTTGTAATCCATGCGGTTCAGTCGAGACATTGCAGTTTCAGAATCCAGGACTAAAGGCGAAAGTTCTGGTCTATTTTTTTGCAAATACTGGTTAACATTGGCCAGGGCCCCTTCACGACTCAGACGCGCACCCGGAGTTTCGTCAATGCCATGACTGGTGCAAAAAAGTTTTTCACCCCGGCCGGTCATGTATACATCAAAGACTTGTGGGTCGCCCGGCTTGAAGAAATAAACACGGTACTGAAAGCCCTTCTTTAAATCCCGATAGAGATCTTTTGTTTCGGCCAAACCCTTATGTTCATAAATATACTGCCAGGTATCGATGCTGTCTTTTCTGGAAGGTTCGGACAATAAAGTACAAACGCTCTGATAGCCCTCTAAAAATTTGCCCTCACCGAGAAGATAGTCCCTGGCCAGCACCTGAGCCTGAGCAGCATTAACGGTTATTTTATTATCCCCACCAATCAATCCATATCGATTATTTTGCAAGTGCGGGGGCAGCACTAAACCTGAGCAGGAAAAACCGACCAAAACTGCAAAGGGCAGCAAAATAAAAAGTACAAGTCTCTTGCGAGGGCCGAGAGGCTGGTAAGCAAATGTCTTCTCCGCCCCGGCGTCGTCCGCTTCTTGCTGATTATGAGGTTGGAGCTGCGCCTTATTTAAGAGCGATGGATCGGCACTATTATATTTTTTGACCCGACCAATCAGTGCACTAAATGCAGTGGCCATGGCAAAAGGTAAAAGTACGAGAATCGCCGGCAATATGAGAGACCAGTGTTGCGAAGCAAAGAGGGGCTGCACAGTCAAAAAAGCGTCATAAACATAATGAGCGACAAAACCCGGTATAAAACCATACCGCCGGATGAACCAGCCAAAAAAAAGACCGACGACAGTGAGCTCTATGCCGCGTGCGTAACACGGCTGTTGAGGGTAAGAGCTATGGGCAAATCCCCAGATCGCTGCTTGCAAAAAATTTGCCAGCCAAAATCGACCAGTCAATTTTTGGAAAAGCACCAGTCCAACAACGCGGCATGTCAATTCTTCCAGTCCAGCCGCTCGCAGCCCCAGCTCAGCTCCGTCGACAGCAGGACAAAAGGTGCCGATGGACCGGTAGTCGTCGATAGATAGTGGACAAAAATAACCAAAATATTTTCCCACCTGATAATAGCTGATCAACCAGAACATCATCAAACCAGCGAGAATGTAGCCAGCCGCTATCTTATTTCTGGTATCTCTCTGGCCCAGCCCGGGCCAATCAAACAAGTTTTGCGCTGCAATCTCATCGGGCCAGTTTCGCCGATATGCATATTCGGCGCCGCCGACGATTAAGATGGCAATCATAAAAACAGTCAGAGCGCTATTAAAATTAGCGAGTAATGTCTGCATCAAGAAGCCGGCAAAATCTGTGTGAGCAGAATAGGATTGATAAATTTTGGCGGATATGGCGTTGCTCGCAGATAAAAAAGTCAATACCGCCATCACCAGACTACCAAATAGAACCGGCTTCCAGCGCAGATCATTAGAAACCAATGCCTTGAGAAAAAATGCCACCGTGGCAATCACCAGCATGTAAACACCGGACATGGCGAGCGAGCCGAGCAGCTGATTGGCCTGCCGGATAGCTTTATATTCTCTACTCCAGGCATCTGAAGGCTCGAGATGATAGCGAAAGTAGCGGATCAAATTACCGGCTATATCTACGCGGATCTGCATTTGTGATTTTGGATAACCCAGCTTGCGCCAGACAAAATGATGATCAGTGCGGTTGGCGCGGGTAAAAGATCCCTGATCAAATAAGGCATAATCCTGCAAGGAAAGACCGGCTTGATTCTGTACAAAATTTACGGCTATCCTTCGGGCTTGCTCGCGACTAATAGTGGGCAAGGCGATCTCATCAAACATATTTCGATTGACCAGCACCAACTGCCCATCGGCGGTCCAGCTCACATAGAGCTGTTCATCACTGTGATATTTGCAAAAACGTGTCTGCCAGAGCCAGACAGGCACTTCATGCCGCATCAGTTGATTGGCCCGGTCCACACCGAGGTTAAATTCCAAAACTGTCAGAGCATGATTATCATCGGCAAAGATAGTCGGTTGAAGCTGACCCTTGAGATCAAATCCGAGACTCTGGGCCAACTCTCTGGACTTATCCCTAGCTTGTGCCGCGGACAGTCGCATGTCGATGGAAGCACAGGGAAAAACCTGTTTGTGGAAACAAGCAAAAAAAATGCAGCCTAAAAGGCTGAGCAAAATGAAAAGCACTCCGCCTTTTGTTTTCAGAGACTGGGGTGGCTCGGCAATGGCTTCGTCTTCACTCATTGCAACCCTTATGCAAATGCCTGTGCGCACGGCATGCTCAAAACCTTTTCGATTGGCACTATTTTAAGGCTAAAATAATCACTTCACCAGACTTGATTTATGTTTTTGCATAGTGGAGTGCTTGTCATGCAACATTTGAGATTGGCTAGAGAACTGTCTAAAAGACAGGCTACAAAATCGGCTAGCAAATCCCTGTGGAAACACCTATTGCCGGCCCTGGTTTGCACTTTTACTCTCACAGCAAGCTTTAGCCCGGCGGCATATTGCGCCAATCCGGCGACAACCACGGAAGGAACCGTAAGCCAGACTTCCGGAGAAACAACCGGCGTTTCAGACAAAGAAATTTTTCTCGGTTCTTGCGCCGCATTAGAAGGCCCCGTAGCTGGAGTTGGTAAACAAGTCGTGGGCGGTGCCAAACTCTATCTTGACTATGTAAATACCGAAGGGGGCATCAACGGTCGCAAAATCAAACTCTTTTCTCATGATGATAGTTATGACCCCGAAAAAGCCATGACCTGCTTTTCTTGCTTAGAAACAGACAAAGTATTTGCCGGAGCTTTCTTTCTAGGTGCGCCACCGGCCACCAAATATGTGCGTCTTGCGGCAACTCACAAATTTCCCATTGTCGGTTTTTTCAGCGGCGCCCAGATGCTCTACGAACCATTTCGTCCGTATATAATAGGCATCAGGGCATCTTACTACGACGAAGCCCTGGCTCAAGTCGACCATCTCTGGGACGTTGGCTTTAGAAAGTTTGCCGTCATTTTTCAAAATGATGCCTGCGGAGCTGCCACTGTGGAAGGCGTAAAACGCGCTCTCAAAGCTCGTAACTCGAGCGTTGTCGGCCTAGGCTCCTTTGAGCGGGGCAGCCTTGAGGTAGGCGATGCTATCAATAGCATCAAACAAAATCAGCCGGATGTAATTGTTTTTGACGGCACAGCTCCGCCGATTGTCAAAATTATCAAGGCCTGTCATGAAAGTGGTCTGCATCCTCAATTTAGCTCTGTCTCTTTTTTACCGATAGAATCGTTTATCAAGCTGGCGGGCAAAGACGCGGAAGGCACGATAGTGACACAGGTAGTGCCACCATATGACGATACACAGCTGCCTACAGTTGCCCTCTATAGAAAATTGTTGCAAAAATCAGCCACCGGGCAAGCACCTACTTTTGCCAACTTTGAAGGATTTATTGATGCCCTGGTAGTCTGCGATGCACTGAAACAAGCTGGACGTAATTTGACACGAACTGCATTTATCAAAGCCATAGAATCTTTCCACAACAAAGATATCGGACTGGGTCCGGAATTTAAGCTAAATTTCAGCGCTTCGGATCACAAAGGTTTTGACCATGTTTGCTACACCATGGTGCACAATGGCCAGATGACCATAATCAAAGATTGGAAAACCCAGGTAAAGCCGACAGCGGCTAAATAAGGCCTTAACCGCTGTTTTTGTTGTTTTGCAAAATCAACTTTTCGATTTCGTCGGCTGCTTTTTCAGCACCGTCTTCGGCAGCGATTGCGCGAGACACTTCAGAAGCTCTCTGAGCAAATGATTGTTGCAACAATAGTTTTTGCAGCATCTGCGCCACCATGCCCGCTTTATATTTTTTTCGACTTAGAGTCAAGGATGTTCCGAGCGCCTCCAACCTGGCGGCATTATCCGGCTGGTCATGGCTGTAAGGCACACAAAGGGTTGGCTTGCCAAATCGCAAAGCCTGAGCGCTGGTGCCGATTCCGCCCTGATGCACAATGGCTGCAGCGGCTGGGAAAATATTTTGAAACGGCACATAATCCAGGGCCAGCATCGTTTCAGGCAAGTCTTTAAAGAGAGGATTGTGGCCCATGAGAAATATTGCACGACGCTTGAGCAGCTTCATAGCAGCCAGACTTTCTTCATAAAAATCGCCCGGAGCAAACATAGCCGCTGAGCCCAGGGTAAAAACAACAGGCGCTTCACCACCGGCTAAAAAAGCCTTCAGCAAGGCTTCGTTTGAATCTTTATCCGCAAGAAAAAGATCCGGCACACTATCGTGATAAATAAAGCCGGTGATAACACAATTATCTGGCCAATCTTTTTGTCTGCGCCCAATCACAGAAGAAAAAGCAGCCAGCACCAAATATGGTGAATATTTAGCGCTAAAAATCGGATTGGTCTGTGGTGGCAAGCCCAGCTCAGCGCGCAATTTGTAATATGGAGCCGGCCAGTCGGCACAGCCTAATTTGCCCAGATTTACTAGTAGTTGATTAAAGCCGGGACCAAAGTTATGTAAGAAACTAAAAAACTCACGCCCTGGTAAAACAGGCATATCATAAATGGAGAAAAAAGAACTGGGCGCCAGGGCTAAAAAGGCCCAGGGTTTATTTACGACTTCGGCCACAAGACGAGCAGCGTAAACCATTTCAGTAATGACCATAGCATCGGCGCCTGTGGCAAATTGTTTTATATCATCATAGGTGTCTCTGATATTGGCAAATATGTAATCTTTGATCAGCATGCCTGTGCCCTTAGTCAGGTGCATAAGCTTGCTCAAAGTTTCTTTGTCGTCGGGCTTGATCGTATCTGGTCGCAGGGTGCGCGTGCTGAAGTCAAGCTGTTTGAGACGATCATGATAGTGAGACGATGTGGCAAAAATCACCTCGTGCCCGCGTTTTTTTAAAGCCAGACCTATAGCAATCATCGGATGGATATCACCAAGTGAGCCAATTGTGGCTAAGAGGATGCGGCTCACCGGATAAGTTTCCTATTTTGCCGCTGAGCTGTTGGCCGGCTCGATTACGTTTTCGATTAGATAGGCAGCCAGTGTAATGGCCTCTGAATTTTCCATATCTTCTTTAAATTGCTGGATAGACTCTTCAATAGATACATTGAAAATACGCTCGACCAGCATTTTGGCACCAGCTACAAGAACAGCTGGGTGACTGTATTGACAGAGCAAAAAGTCGAGACTGGGAGGAAAAAGCACAAAGGAAAGTGGAAAGTCCCAGCAAAAATTGCGCAGGGCGTCTTCGTTGGTTTCGACAAAAGCCAGGCCAAACGAAGTACCTCGTGAAGCTTCAACTGACGGCTCAGGCGCGTCGGCTGTGAGCGAATCGTGGGGTAAAAGAGCAATCAATTTATCGATACGCTTTTCCTGACAAATGGCAGCCAGCCCCTCAATCTCCCGGGCAGATAAGCTGCCTTCGGTAGCAGAAGCCCACCAGTTATTATCAATTATGGCCTGCATTTTTAACGGCATCAAAGACGAGCTCAACACTTGCTCGCTATTGATCAAAGTAAAAGCCAGATCGTAAATATCAGCGCATCTACTGGTATCTTCAATCAATGTATATCCGGCGCGCCGCTTGCATTGCGGACAGGGCATATAGCTTGGTTCGATATAGACGTCACAACTTGCACATTTCATCGTTAGAGTATCCTGATAGCAAATTAATGCCAACTGCTCTTTAGCAATGGCATACACCATAGTTATAGAGCCTACAGTATTATCTTGTCAGTGTGCTGGGGTCTTTGCAGGTGAAAAATGCTCGAAATAGCTAAAATTTTTGTGGTCGGTCTGGCTCTGCTTTGCTTCCTCGGGGGCGTGATGGGCTTTGTCAAAGCCAAATCCAAAGCATCGATTATTGCCGGCACAATCAGCGCCCTGCTGCTCGCCGGCAGCTATGTCCTGGCTGGTAGCCAGCCGACTGCCGGTTTGATTGCTGCTGCGGTGGTGGCATTGCTTCTGGAAGGCCATTTTGGCCGTGGTTATATGAAAAACAAAAAGCCCATG
>Ga0116230_10001429_pt1 | contig 22695 bp, 22 predicted proteins | sample S1TSphfallax_3_FD_88678 | JGI IMG/M metagenome (GOLD analysis project Ga0116230, IMG submission 88678) | Host-associated microbial communities from peat moss isolated from Minnesota, USA - S1T2_Fd - Sphagnum fallax MG | ecosystem: Host-associated > Plants > Peat moss > Unclassified | place... | reverse complement strand
GCTCAAGATTTGTGCATTGCAGACGTCAATTTGGAAACATGCCATGGAGAGGTCTAGAAAATGTTCACCCAGATGAAAGTTGGAACCCGCCTCGCGCTCGGATTCGGCGCCGTCGTCATGTTGCTCCTAGTGATCTCGGTCACCAGTGTGCTGCGGCTCGCCACCGTGCATGAGAGCACGGTTGTCATCATGCAGGATTTCTATCCCAAGGTGATCATGGCCGAGCAGGCGGAGAAAAGCGCGCTCAACAACGGCCGTCTGGTGCGCAACGTGCTCTTGACCAAGACCCCCGCGGATGCCGACAAGGCCTGGCACGACCTCGACGACAATCGCGCCGCCAACACGGTGCTCATGAAAAAGATCGAAGCCGCCTTGGACAGTGAGAAAGGCCGCGAGCTTTACAAGATTGCGTACGAACGCCGTGAAGCCCTGGATCCCAAATATGCGCGCCTGCGCGAATTGAATGCGACCGACAAGGCGAAGGCCGTCGATTACCTCAACAGCGATTTTGTGGCCGCCAACAACGCCTTCATCGCGGCCATGGAGGACATCAGCAAGTTTCAGGCGACGCGCATGGAAGAGGCGAACAAGACGGGTGCCGAGACCTATGCATCCACGCGCCTGATGGTGATGCTCATCTCGGCGGCGGCGGTGGTCATTGCCGTGCTCTTGGGGCTGCTCATCACCCGCAACTTGCTGAAGACCCTGGGTGGGGAGCCGGCCTATGCGGCTGAGATCATGAACAAGGTGGCCTCGGGCGACTTCGCCGTCGAGGTGGGTACCCAGAACGGCGATCAGTCGAGCTTGCTGTATGCGATCAAACAGATGGTCGAGAAATTGACCGGTGTGGTGACCGAGGTCAATAGCGGCGCCCAGGCCCTGGCGAGCGCCTCCGAAGAGGTCAGTGCCACCGCCCAATCGCTCTCCCAAGCATCGAGCGAGCAGGCAGCCGCCGTCGAAGAGACCAGTGCCTCGATGCAGCAGATGACCGCATCGATCACCCAGACCAGCGACAACGCCAAGGTCACCGACAGCATGGCCACCAAGTCGGCCGGAGAAGCCGGTGAGGGCGGCGAAGCGGTGCGTGAGACCGTGAGTGCCATGAAACAGATTGCCCAGAAGATCAGCATCATCGACGACATTGCCTACCAGACGAATTTGCTGGCGCTGAATGCGGCCATCGAGGCGGCGCGCGCCGGCGAGCATGGCAAGGGCTTCGCCGTCGTGGCGGCCGAGGTGCGAAAGCTTGCCGAGCGCAGTCAGATCGCGGCCCAGGAGATCGGCACGCTGGCGACCTCCAGCGTCGATATGGCGGAGAAAGCCGGCCGGTTGCTCGACACCATGGTCCCGAACATCAAAAAGACCTCCGACCTGGTGCAAGAGATTGCGGCCGCGTCGGCCGAGCAGACCTCCGGTGTCGGACAGATCAATGCGGCCGTCACCCAGATGAGCCAGACCACGCAGCAAAACGCGGCGAGTTCGGAAGAGTTGGCGGCCACCGCCGAGGAGATGAGCGGCCAGGCCGAACAGCTGCAGATCACCATGTCGTACTTCAAGCTGGGGGGCTCCGGTGCGTCCACGCTGCGAGGATCCCAACGAAACACGAAAACCGCAGCGCCCCAACGCGCCAAGGGCGCAAGTCCGCGCACGTCATCGAGCTTCAAGGCATCGGGCGCCGCGCTGGGTGGTGACTTCGCCTTCTCGGGCGGCGTAGAGGCCGACGATTCCGGTGCCGTGTCTGGGGCGAAATCCGCGGAAGACAAAGATTTCGTTCGATTCTAACATCCCGGGACTACCAGTCACCGTCGTTCGACTCGTTTTTGGGGCCTCCGGATAGGAGATTGGCGAGCAGGCCGCCCACCACGGCGCCGCCCAACTGCAAGGCGCCTTGCGAAGCGGGCGGAGCGTCCTCGCTCTCAGGCGTCGCGTCTTCCTGTTCGATACGCGACACCACCCAGTCGAACCTGCCGCTGGTGACGGCCGCCTTGCAATAGCGACATTGGCCGATTTGGGTGAGGGCGAGGGGTGCGCCGCAGTTGGGGCAGGTCCTTTCGAGAGTGCCCGGTTTGTCGAGGCTCGCGACACCGATGGAGCGCTGGAACGTCCAGCACTCATTGAAGGCTCGTACCTCGCGATCCCCGAACATGATCCGCCCATCCTGGTCGACATCAAAGTCCGCGGCTGCCGCCGATACTTGCACGGTCAGGTCGTCGAACACCCGTCCATGAACGACGCGGACGACGTCGATGCCGCGGACCGCGACATTTTCCATGACATTGCGGCGACCCTCGGCCGCCAGGACCTCGAGTTGCGCACTCCAGCTGAAGAACGCTCCCGGGCTCAAGAAGGCACGGCCGGCTTCGAGGTTCTGCTTGCACCAGGCATCTTGCAATACAAGGAAAGCCTGTGCCGCTCGTGTCTTGAATGCTTCCAGCGAAAATTTTGGATCAGCGGCACTCAATGCGGCAATGCCGGCCGCCACCGAAGGGGCGGCGACCGCGAGGAGAGAGTCGCCCGTAAAGCCCACGAAGGGAGCGGGTTCTACCTGCGAGACGATCCAATCGACCGAGCCATTGGTGACGCTGGCCTTGCAATGAGAACAGGTGCCATCCAGACCGAGCTTGAGCTCCGCGCCGCAGGCGGGACAGACCGCTGCCGTGACATTGCCGTTCACCGGTGTTTTAGCCGAGGCCGAGCGTGCGAAGGTCCACTGCTCTCCATGGCGACCGTCGGCCCCCTCATCCGCCACGACGTGCTTCGCTTCATCGACGGTCTTCAAGCGATACACCAAATCGAAATGCACGCGAATCGATTGTCCGAGGGGACTCAAGGTCGCGTTCTCAACATGCACGGCCCGCACGTTCAGGCTCTCGAACAGCGCGTGCCGGTGGTTCGCCCGCATCTCAAGTAGATAGCTCGAAACCTGGGTGAAAACGGCGTCGTTCAGATACGGGCGCACCGCGGCCGGGTCGTTCCGCTGCATGCCGCGTTTGACCAGAAAAAAAGTCATCTCGGCTCGTTGCAGGAAGCTCTCGATGTCGAAGCCCGGATCTTGGGCGCAAATCGCCCCGATCGCGGGTGGCACCGACGGCCGGGCATTGCCCGCATCGGCAACCATTTGATACCCGGCGGGGGGCGAGGGGGGCGTCCCAGAGCGCCGCGCAAGGTACGCGATCACCAAAATGATCAGCACCACGGTGACGATTCCCCCGGGTGCATAGCCCAAACCAAATGACGAAAACGGCGAATGGCCACCACCCGATCCATGACTCGTGCCGCCATGTCCGCCGCCGCCGGCCCTCCCCCAGGCGGTACATGCCAAACCGAGCGCCGCGCCGGCAAGGACGCGGCCGCGGACCGCAATCGAGCTCAATTAAGCCCGGCTCCGCAGTTTCCGCAGAACTTCCCGCCGGGGGCGGCCGCAGTGCCGCACTGGGTGCAGTGAACGCTGCGAGGAACGGTAAGCGCGTTGCCACAACTGGAACAGAACTTCGCATTCGGCGGATTGACCGCTTGGCAACTCCCGCAGCCGATTCCGGCCGCCGCACTCGTCGGCGGACTCGCGGCGGCGGGAGCAGGACTGTTCACGCCAAGTCCGGCGACGATGCCTCCCAGGCCCATGCCCACCCCCAATGCAGCAACGCCATTGCCCCCTTCTCCGGCCGCGGCGCCTTCACCGATGCCCTTCAGGGCGGCTCCCACGCCGTATTCTCGAAAACCGCCGGCAAGCCGCGTGTAGGCCGTATCCTTGCGCAGCCCTTTCAGCGTCTGCTCATCCTCGGGTTTGAGACTGATGGTGACGTTGCCCAGCCGGGTCACGCAGAGCCCATACGGTGCAAGGGGTGCCTGGACGTCGGCGAGCAACGCTGCTTCGATTTGTGCAGTGCGCGCAGCAATCCCCAATACGGGCCATTTCTCGCTGGTGAGCTTGGCTGTCACGCCGGTTCGCAGCGCCTTCAAGATTTGTTCACGAGCCCAATCCGTGATGAGCTCATTCGATGCCTGACGGGTACCCACGAGCTTCAGCAGCATCGCCCCCGGATCGCTGACTCGAAGCGCGTATTCGCCAAAAACCCGAAGTCCGACGGCCAACCCGGTCTCCGGATCCTCGATGTTGTCGATGGGACCGCCGAAGGGCAGGCTCACGAATTCCCGGGTGCCCACGAAGTAGAGTTCGGCGCGGTACATGTTACCGCCGCTCGCCCAGTCGACGATGTCGCCGAGGAAGGGAATCAGCGCGCCGTCGAGCGTCGAACGTCCTTCCGGCAGCTTCCCCAAAACCCTGCCCTCTTTGACAAAAAGCGCCGTTTCATCGGGCTGTACCGTGACCTGGGTGAACTTGCGGATGGTCAGGTCGGGCCATTTGAACAGGATGTCCTCCTTGGCCGCGTCGGGTCTCGCTATGAACTGCCGATTTAGATCGTTTCCATGGCCGAATAAACTCATGACACTCCCTCGATTGTGACGCCGTTGGGGAATATAGGCTGAAATGCACTGCAGGCACCAGCGCCGCGCGACGAACGGCGTGCACCGGCGCTGCGCGGTGGCCGGCCGAGCAGGGCGGGCACGTCAGGCCCGCCGGCCCCCCCGCAAGGCATCCCAGTTTTTTATTTCCGGTCGCCTAAACCTTGCGCGTGAGTCGCCGATAACTTCGTTAAGGCAAATGTAGTCCGTCCAGCATTCCGCGCAATGATTCGCGATCTGTCACACGTAGGTGCAGTCACGACCCTAAGGATGCGACGGTTGGGCGTCAGTGGGCAATTCTCGCAAATAGGAACAGTTATGGCAGTGACCATTCTAGCAGTCGACGACTCGGCATCCATGCGACAAATGGTCAGCTTCACCCTGAAGCACGCCGGCTATGAGGTGGTCGAAGCAGCCGACGGTGTCGACGCGTTGGAGTATGCACGGAGCAATTCCGTGAGCCTCGTCCTCACCGACGTCAACATGCCGCGCATGGACGGCATCACGCTGGTGCGCGAACTACGTCAACTGATCGCCTACAAATTCACACCCATGCTGGTGCTCACCACCGAGGCGGGTCCCGAGAAGAAGGCTCAAGGGAAGCAAGCGGGAGCGACGGGCTGGCTGGTCAAGCCCTTCAATCCTGACAAGCTGCTCGCCACGATCGCAAAGGTGCTCTAGGTCATGTCGATGGACATGGAAATGGAAGAGATCCTCAATCTCTTCTTCGAAGAGAGTCTCGAGGGTCTCGACACCATGGAGTCGGGCTTGCTGACTCTGGAGGATGGCGCGGACCGCGAGACCATCAATACCATCTTTCGTGCCGCGCATTCGATCAAGGGCGGTGCGGGCACCTTCGGTTTCATGGAAATTTCTCAATTCACGCATTCCGTGGAGACGTTGCTCGACGAGATGCGCAACGGCACCCGGGGCATCACGCCCGATGCCATCCAGGTGCTGCTGCAATCGGTCGATGTGATCCGCGAAATGACCCAGTCCGCGCAGGCCAAGACACCGATCGTCATGACCGGCGCCAATGCACTCAGCGGGGAACTCGCGCGCATCCTGGCGCAAAAGTCGGTGCCCGCTCCTGCCACTGGGCAGGCGGCCGCGCCGCCGCCGCCCAACCCGTCGCCGGCACCCCCGGCCGCGGCGGCAAAGCGCGATCCCGCACCGACCGATGCGGCGCCAACCGGCCCGCTGGAAGGATGGCGCATCGTCTTCACCCCCGATACGAGCCTGTTCAAGACTTGCAACGATCCGCTGCGAATTTTCGAAGAACTCACCAACCTGGCACCCCTGGAGGTCACCGCCAACATTGATGCCATGCCGGCATTCGGCGACCTTGATCCGACGCAGTGCCACTTGAGCTGGACGCTGCTGCTGCGGGGTGCCATCGAACATTCGCGCATCGCCGAGGTGTTCGACTGGGTCGACGCAAGTTCCAAGATCGAGTACGAGCCGATCCACGGAACCGGCGGCTCCGGCGCTCCGGTCGACCGGCCGATCGCGGAAAATGCGAAGCCCGTGGCGCCTCGGCCCACTCCGGCAGCGGATGCGCACCCGCCGGTGTCGACGGCTGCAAAATCGGGTGGTGAGGCGGGATCCCTGCGGGTCGCGACCGAAAAGGTCGACGCGCTCATCAATCTGGTGGGTGAGCTCGTCATCACCCAGTCCATGCTCGGGCGATTCGCGGAAAAATACGAACCCTCCGACATCGAGGCGCTGCGCCGCAGTCTTGCGCAACTGACGCGCAACACGCGGGAATTGCAGGAAAGCGTCATGCAGATACGCATGCTGCCGATCGGCTTCTCGTTCAATCGCTTCCCACGCCTGGTGCACGATCTATCGCGCAAGCTCGGCAAGAAGGTTGAGCTCAAATTGAGCGGGGAGAACACCGAACTCGACAAGACCGTACTGGAAAAGATCGGTGATCCATTGGTGCATCTGGTGCGCAACGCGCTGGACCATGGACTCGAGGCACCTGAGAGCCGGGTCGCCGCGGGCAAGAACGAAACAGGCACCCTCGAGCTCAACGCGTATCATGAAGGCGGCAGCATCATCATCGAAGTGAAGGATGACGGCGCGGGTCTGAACAAGGATAGGATCCTGGCCAAGGCGCGTGAACGGGGCCTGGTCGACTCGGACGCCATGTTGACCGACGAGGCGATCTATAACCTGATTTTCGTCGCGGGTTTCTCCACCGCCGAAACCGTCAGCGACGTGTCCGGACGCGGTGTCGGCATGGACGTCGTTCGCCGCAACATCAACGATCTGGGCGGACACGTGCAGATTTTCAGTGTGAAGGGAAAGGGCAGCACGATTCGCATCCGTCTGCCGCTGACCTTGGCCATTCTCGAAGGCCAGGTCCTGAGAGTCGGCAAGGAAATCTACGTCGCGTCGCTGGTCTCCATCATCGAAACCGTGCAATCCACCCGCGCGAGTCTCAGCTGTGTTGCCGGCCGCACGGAACTGTTCAAACATCGGACCGACTATCTTCCGATCATCCGGCTGCACGATCTGTTCGGTATCGAGCCCGACAGCCGGGAAATCTCCGACGGCTTGTTGGTTGTGCTGGAGGCGGATGGGCGGCGGGTCGCCATGCTCGTCGACGAATTGCTGGCCCAGCAACAGGTGGTCATCAAGAGTCTCGAAACGAACTTCAAACAGGTACCGGGCCTCGCCGGCGCGACCATCCACGGTGATGGTACCGTCGCCCTCATTTTGGACGTCCCGGGACTCATCAGGACGTTCCTCGAACGGCAAGGTATGAACATGGGGCGTGCGGCATGAGCAACTCCGACGGCAACACAGGCAACCTCGTGCAATCGCCGCCACCCGGCGGCGCCAAAGCTCAAGGGGCGAGCCACCAATATCTGAGCTTCTTCCTGGGCGGCGAAGAATACGCCACCGATATCTTGACGGTCCAGGAGATCAAGGGGTGGGACACGGTCACTCGCGTTCCCTATTCGCCCGACTACGTGCTCGGGGTCATCAATCTGCGTGGTGCCATCGTCCCCGTCGTCGATTTGCGAGTACGCTTTGCTCTCGAGAAGGCGGAATTCGACGCGGCGACCGTCATCATCGTGGTTCATGTGGCCGGTACCCGCGGCAACCGCATCGTTGGAATCGTCGTCGATGCGGTCTCCGACGTCTACAGCGTCGGCGCGGATAAGATCCAGCCGCCCCCGGACGTCATCGGAGCGGTCGACCACCTGTTCGTCGTGGGACTCGCCAGTCTCGACGACAAGCTCGTCATGATTTTGGATATCGAACGATTGATTTTATCCAGTGTGCTTGGCGAAGCCCAGGCGGCGGCATGATCATGGAAAAGCAAACTACAGACAGGCAAGACCCGGCTGCTGAACCCGCGGCGGCGGCGGCCGAACTGGTGATCGACCTGGCAAACGGTCTTGAAATCAAGGCGGTGGAGGAAACCCACCGGTCCTTGAGTGCTGCGCTGGAGAGGGGCGTGCCTCTGACGATCGATATGACACGTGTCGGAGCCGTCGATACGGCGGGTGTGCAGCTCCTCCTGGGATTGCAGATCGAAGCGGCGAAGCGTGGCATGCCGATCCGCTTGACGGGCGAGTCGGCCGGCTTCAACCAGGCTTTGAACGTCCTCGGTCTGCGTGAGAGATTCAACCCGGCGGGCACCCGTGGGTAACGAGAACCCCCATCCCGGGCGGCCGGCTTCCGCGACCATGATGCTCCCGGAGGTGATCGAGGAGTTCGGACGCCATCTCGATATTCTCGGCGAGCAGCTCGGTGCATCCCTGACCGAGGCAGACCGGGACTGCGTCTCCTTGGGCCGATCCTTCCACGAGCTCAACACCGCCAAGGCAACCATCGAGGCGCTGCCATGCGAGGAGCCGATGCGGACGGTGCTGCATTCGAGTTGTCGGCAAATGGGCGCGTCACTGCACGATGCCGTGGTCGCGCTGCAATATCATGACCGGCTCGCTCAACGGCTGGAACTCGTCCGGTCTGCGCTCGACCGGCTGCAGACGCTGATGAAGGCCCATGCTCCCCGATCCTACGCAGATTGGCTGCAATCGCTGCGCGACCTGGAACAGATCAACCGCACCGAGCAACGGCGCTTGGGCCCCGCGCTCGGTGAGTCCGACCCCGATGCGGAGGCGCTGACCCAGAGCACCGTGGAGCTCTTTTGAGCTGCCCGTCCGGCTCAAGAAAGTCCCTGGGTCTGCCGATAGCAATGACATGTCGTTGGCCGGCGGCGAAACGATGGAACAAACGGCGGAACTGGCGCGAAGCTAAATGGAGTTTGAGGCAATGACAGAGCACACCCTACCGAATCAGACCACCGGCGCCATGCCGGCCTCCCGTCAGGTTCTGACCTTCTGCCTGAGCGAGGAGACCTACGGCGTCGATATCCTGAGAGTGCAGGAGATTCGCGGCTGGTCACCGGTGACGCGCATACCGCAGTCGCCCTCCCACATGCTGGGGGTGTTGAATCTGCGAGGTTCCATCGTACCCATCATCGATCTACGCATCCGCTTCAGCCTGGAGCGGGCCGAGTTCACGCCGCTCACCGTCATCATCGTGCTGTCGATCATGACCGCCAAAGGCAAGAGCGAGTTCGGGCTGGTCGTCGACAGCGTTTCCGACGTGGTCGACATCGGCGCCAGCGATCTGAAGGATGCGCCCAATCTCGGCGGCAGGCTCAATGCGGATTTCATCCAATGTCTCGCGACCGTCGCCGACCGCATGCTGATTTTGCTCGATGTGGACGCTCTGGTCGGGAAAGATGTGGCAGACGCGGGCATGTTCCTGGGTGCAGCATGAGCTTCTTCGCCAGGAAGACGGCCGACAATGACGCGGTTCAGATCAATGTTGATCCAACCGTGCTGGCGCAAGCCGCGGCGGTCGATCGCTCCTTCGCCGTGATCGAATTCAAGCTCGACGGCACGATAATCACCGCCAACCGGAATTTCCTCAACATCGTCGGCTACTCGCTCGAGGAGATCGTCGGCAAACCCCACAGCATCTTCGTCGAGCCCAAGTACCGCGATTCGGCCGAATATCGCCAGTTTTGGGAGAAACTCAGACGCGGCGAATTCGACCGCGGGCAGTATCGGCGCCTGGGCAAGAATGGCGCGGAGGCATGGCTGGAAGCGAGCTACAACCCCGTGCTCGACGGCCAGGGGCGTCCGGTCAAGGTCGTCAAGTTCGCCACCGATATCACGGAACTGAAAAAGACCGATCTCATCAACACCGAACTGCGAAATTCATTGGACGCCATGAACGTAAGGATCATGGCTGCGGACACCGCGCAGTTGCAGGCTGAGCGCGACCTCGAGCAGGTGGTTTCCGCCGTGCTCAAGGGTGACATGCGTTCGCGCCTCGGCATCGAGGGCAAGGAAGGATTTTTCGCCACGCTTTCGCAGCGGATCAACGAGCTGCTCGAACGCTTCGAGGGTGTTCTGCTCAACGTGAAAGTGTCGGCGGCCGAAGTCGCCCGCGGCGTCGAGGAGATATCCCAGGGCAACGAAGACTTGAGCCGGCGCACCGAAGCGCAGGCGTCGAGCCTCGAGGAGACCGCTTCTTCGATGGAAGAAATGACGGCGAGCGTGCGCCAGAATGCGGACAATTCGGGGCAGGCCAACCAGTTGGCGGTGGCGGCCCGGGATCAGGCCGACAAAGGCGGCGCGGTGGTCGCCAAGGCCGTCAAAGCCATGAGCGAAATCAACAGCTCGTCGAAGAAAATCGCCGACATCATCGGCGTGATCGATGAAATCGCATTCCAAACCAACCTGCTGGCGCTCAATGCCGCCGTCGAGGCTGCGCGCGCCGGGGAACAGGGCCGCGGCTTCGCGGTCGTCGCCAGCGAAGTGCGCAACCTCGCGGGACGCAGTGCCACGGCTGCGAAAGAAATCAAGGCGCTGATTCGCGACAGCGTACAGAAGGTTGATGAGGGTTCCACGCTGGTGGCCCAATCCGGCCAGACCCTCGAGCAAATCGTCGGCGCGGTCAAGAAGGTGAGCGACATCATTGCCGAGATCGCCGCCAGCAGCCAGGAGCAATCCTCGGGGATCGAGCAGGTCAACAAGGCGGTCATGCAACTCGATGAGATGACCCAGCAGAACGCCGCGCTCGTCGAGCAGGCGACGGCGGCCAGTAAATCCCTGTCCGACCAATCCCGCGCTCTCAGCGATGAGGTTTCTCAGTTTCAGTTCGCATCGGAAGGTCAGGCGGGCACGGTTGCGAACAGGCGTCCGGCGACGAAGACCGCACCGCCTCCGAAGACCGCACCCAGACCGCAACGCAAGCCACAGGCGGTGGCGCCGGCGCCGTTGCAGGGCAAGAAGGCCGTGGGGGATGACTCGTCTTGGCAGGAATTTTGACCACGTAATGCCGCTATCGTCCGGGCCGGTGCCCGGGTGGTGAGGCGGAAACCGGAAGCATCATGAAATCAGAGACCGCCTTATCCCGAGAACCGCAGGAACGTGCACGGGAATTCGAATTCAACGATTCGGATTTCCAGGCTTTGCGAGCCTTGGTCAAGGAGATGACCGGCATCAATCTCGCGGAATCCAAGCGTGAGCTGGTGTATGGAAGAGTCTCCCGTCGCCTGCGTGCGCTCAACCTGTCGACCTTTGGCGCCTACCGGCAGCTGCTGAAGACGGGCGATGGCTCGGAGCTGGTCGCCTTTTGCAATGCTCTGACCACCAATCTCACGTCTTTCTTTCGCGAATCCCATCACTTCGACTACCTGCGCGATGAAGTACTGGTGCCGCTGCGCGAGGCCGGAAGCCGTCGCGAACGGATCAGAATCTGGTCCTCTGCCTGTTCTTCGGGCGAGGAGCCCTACAGCATTGCGATGACCGTTGCCGAAAGCATCCCCGACTGGCAGAAATGGGACATCAAGATCCTCGCCACGGATCTCGACTCGGACATACTCGCGCGCGCCCAGCGCGGACGTTATGCGGCCGACCGCGTGCGGGGGATGGATGCTGGACGGATTGGCAAATTCTTCAAGGAAATCAAAGACGGTGGTGAGACCAGTTACCAGATCACCCCTGAATTCGAAAAATTGATCACCTTCAAGCAGATCAACCTGATGCACGACCTGCCCATGTCGGGTCCGCTCAACATGATCTTCTGCAGGAATGTCATCATTTATTTCGACAAGGACACCCAGCGCGAACTTTTCGCCCGGATCGCGAAGCTGCAGCGCGCGTCGGATCTGCTTTTTCTGGGTCATTCGGAAACCCTGTTCAAGGTGTCGGACGATTATTCCCTCATTGGCAAGACGATTTATCGGCGCAACTGATGACACCCGGCACGAATTCCCATTCGGCGAAAATGCCGCAACCACCGGTCGCGCCCGGCTTCGAGCGGGTCAAGCGCTACTGGGATCCGGCGTGCGACCGGTGGTCGGCGAAGATATTGCCGGGCGAATTCTTCGTGACCCGCAGCGATGAGGCCATCACAACGGTGCTGGGGTCCTGCATCGCCGCATGCATTCGCGACCCCGTTGTGAAGATCGGCGGCATGAATCACTTCATGCTGCCGGAGGACAACTCGGTGGGCAAGAGCGCATGGCTCGATGGTCCCGGGGCGCTCTCGACGCGTTATGGGTCCTATGCGATGGAAAGTCTCATCAACGAGCTCATGAAACTCGGGGCACGACGGGAGAGGCTGGAGGTCAAATTGTTCGGCGGCGGCAAGATCCTCTCGTCCATGACCGACGTCGGACACAAGAACATCGCGTTCGCCAGGCAATTCCTGAAGGTCGAGGGATTCAAGATCATGGCGGAGGATGTCGGCGACGTCTATCCACGCCGCGTCATGTACTTCCCGGCCACCGGGATCGTAATGTTGAAGCGGTTGCGCGCGCTCGACGTGGTGGAGATCGCACAGCGCGAAAGCAATTATCATTCGACCATAACGAGCAAATCAGCCGTCGCCGACGCCGACGTCGAGCTGTTCGACTGACAAGGAATAAAACTCGATGCAAACCTCAACGGTGGGCGCGGCGGCGCAGTTCGGCAAGCGGATCTCGGTATTGATCGTCGACGATTCCGCGTTGGTGCGCCGGATGCTCACCGAAATGCTCTCGAGCGATCCCAAGATCATGGTCGTCGGCGCCGCCCACGACGCCTACGATGCCCGGGAGAAGATCAAAGCCTTGAACCCCGACGTTCTCACCTTGGATGTCGAGATGCCGCGGATGGACGGACTCACCTTCCTGCGCAATCTCATGCGCCTGCGACCCATGCCGGTCATCATGGTCTCATCGCTGACCGAACAGGGAGCGGAGGTGACCTTGGACGCCTTGTCGATCGGCGCCGTCGATTACCTGTCGAAACCGAAGATCGATCTGGCGGCCACGCTCGGCGACTACCGGGAAGAGCTGATAGCCAAGATCAAGGCGGCGTCGTCGGCGCGCGTGCGCGTCACCCCGGCGAACGTCGCCCCGAGCGAGGATCTGACGGTACTGAAGCGCGCTGCCACCCGGCATTTGCGCACCACTGAGCGTATCATCGCCATCGGCGCCTCCACCGGGGGCACGGAGGCCATCAAGGATGTCTTGATCCACCTGCCCCCGGACACTCCGGGTATCGTCATCGCCCAGCACATTCCAAAGCTGTTCAGCGGCGCCTTCGCGCGCCGGATGGATTCGGTTTGTCAGCTGTCGGTGTGTGAAGCGGAGGATGGCCAGCAAATTCTTCGCGGCCATGCCTATATCGCGCCGGGCGACAAGCATCTGTTGGTGGTGCGCGATGGTGCAAGATACGTCTGCCGGCTCGATGAAGGGCCTCCGGTCAACCGGCACAAGCCCTCGGTCGATGTGCTGTTCCGGTCGGTGGCGGCGCAGGCGGGCCGCAACGCCATCGGAGTGATTTTGACGGGAATGGGCAAGGATGGTGCCGTGGGTTTGAAGGAAATGCTCGATGCGGGCAGCCGGACGATTGCGCAGGATGAGGCGAGCAGCATCGTTTGGGGGATGCCGGGCGAGGCGGTGGCGCTGGGTGCGGCGCAGGATGTCATGTCGCTCGGCGAGATTCACACCCGAATCATGGCGCTCGCCAATGAAATGGACGTCACAAAGTCGGCCGATACCGTTAGAGGTTAGGTCTCTCGAATCTTCGATCTTGGAGTAATGCAGTGAAAATATTGATAGTGGACGATTCGACGGCGATGCGCATGATCGTACGCAAGACGTTACGATTAGCCGGATTCGAAGGGCATGATTTCTCGGAATGCGACGACGGCATGAAGGCGCTGGCCGCAATCAAGGGCGGCCCGCCGGATCTTGTGCTGTCGGACTGGAACATGCCCAACATGACGGGCATCGAATTGCTCGAGAACCTGAACAAAGACGGCATCAGCGTCAAGTTCGGCTTCATCACCACCGAGGCGACGCCCGAGATGCGGTCGCGGGCCACCACCGCGGGCGCGAAATTTCTCATCTCCAAGCCGTTTACGCCGGAGTCTTTCAAAGAAGCGTTGGGAGCGCACATCAAATGAGCAGCGTCGCATGTGTTCATCCGTTGCCGGATCTGGCACAGGTAAAGGAACTGCTCGGCATGCTGTTCGACGGGTTGACGGTGAAGGCGGGGGCCAAATTGGATACGTCACCCAAGTCGAACAGCTATTTCGGGGTGTACGTATCGGATGATGGCCGGCCCGTGGGGCTGTGCGGATGCGATCTGGCGTTCGCCGCGAACGGGGGCGCAGCGTTGTCGATGCTGCCGCCCAATGCGGCCAAAGACGCGGTGAAGGATAAGGAACTCACTTCGGTGATGTTGGGGAATCTTCACGAGGTGATGAACATCTGTACCCGGCTGCTGTTGCGCGATGACACGCCGCACGTGAAGCTCACCCAGCTTTGCGCGGTCGCGGAGCTTCCTCCCGCGGCGGCGGCCATCTTGAGTGCACCCAACGGCCGTGTTGATTTCGAGATCGGGCTCGGAAAGTACGGTGCCGGAAAGCTCGCGGTCATGTGCCTCTAGAGGTGCCCCGACATGCGCGTGCACCGGTCAGTCGCGATGGCGTTGGTCGGCGCGTTCCGCGATCAAGACCGCATTCGTACCGCCGAATGCGAATGAATTCGACATGACCGCGCCCAAGGCGCACCCGCTGCGCGAGCGGTCAGCGACGTAATCAAGGTCGCATTCCGGATCGGGCGCATCCAGGTGCATGGTAGGCGGTATCAGCCTCCGCTGCATGCAGGCGACGGAAATCACGAATTCCAGCGCTCCCGCCGCTCCCAGCAGGTGCCCGTGCATCGATTTGGTCGAGCTCACCGGCAGCTGGTAAGCCCGCTTGCCGAACACTTCCTTGATTGCGGCGGTCTCGACGACGTCGTTCTGCAGAGTCGCCGTACCGTGGGCATTGATATAGTCGATCGCGCCGGGATCCAGGCGTGCGCAGTCAAGAGCCGCGCGCATGGCGGCGGCCTGGGCCTGCACGGAGGGGCGGGTGATGTGCGTCATATCGGACACCAAGCCGTAACCGGTCAATTCCGCATGAATCGCTGCTCCCCGCGCAATCGCTCGATGCCATTCCTCCAGCACCACGAAAGCGGCTCCTTCGCCGAGCACCAGACCGCTGCGGGTCTTGGCAAAAGGACGACAGGAGGCGGCCGGATCGACCGGGTCCTGCGAGGCAATGGTACGCATCGCCTCCCAAGCCCTGAGGACCCCGTAGGTGAGCGGGGCCTCGGTGCCTCCGGCGATCATCACATCCGCCTCGCCGCTCCAGATCCTGCGCGCCGCCTCGCCCACTGCGACCGCCGAGGAGGAACAGGCGGTGGAGTAGGTCAGGTTGGGTCCGCGGATGCCGTAGTCGATGCCGATCCACGAAGCGGCGGCGTTGGTCATCGATGCCAGCACGGTAAACGGTTTGACCCGGTCTGAGCGCTGGGCATAGATCGTGTGGTAGCCCTCATCCGTGGTCGCAGCTCCCCCCATTCCCGTGCCGACGCTCACGCCGCAGCGTTCGCTCCCGGCCGTGGGCAACTCCAGTTTCGCATCGGCCACCGCCTCTGCCGCCGCGACCAGGGCGAGCTGGCTGACTCGGTCCAGCATGCGCACTCTGGAATTCTCGAAATGGACCGACAGATCGCCATCGACCGGCGCTCCGATGGGTGAGCGCAACGGTGCAAACGAGCCCTGTGCAAGCCGCCGCACCGCCGAACGGCCGGCGGCGAGATTCTCCATCAGGGCGGCGACGCATTGGCCCGAGGACACCATCACACCGAGGCCGGTAACGGCAACCCGACGCCTCATCATTGTGACGCATGCAGATCGGTGTCGTCGGCCCCCGTCGCTTCCCGGGTGTGCGCAAGCAGTCCGTCGACGAACACGACGACGTCGTTGACCGTGGTCAATGTGGTCGGAATATCGTCCCGAATCGACAGTTTGTAACGATCCTCGATCTTGAACATCAATTCGAGCAGATCCAAGGAATCCACGCCGAGAGCGGCGAGTTCTGCATCGGGCGTAATCTGGTCGCGCTGCAAATCGAATTCCTCGCTGAGTATGTCCTTCAGGGTCTCGAGCGTGTTCATCCGGCCTCCGCGCTGGTGAGAGAATGGGACACCGCCCGCCTCGCCTTGCCGGCCAGCCGTGCGGCACTCCCCAGCAACGAAGGCCAGCATCGCAGGATGGTTCTCGCCGGTATGGCCAGCGCAGGCCGCATGGCAATGTGTGCATAGAGAGCGGCGAGCCGGAGCCTGGGCGCGAAGGCGCTGCGCCACGATTCGGCATAGCCGCGTTGGAGTTGAGCGGTGACGACCGGCGTCAATGATGCGGCGCTGTAATTCTGAAGACGCGCGGCCAGCAACGCTGCCGATTGCAGCGCCATGCTGATGCCCTCGCCGATCAGGGGATGGCTCTCGCCGGCTGCATTGCCGATCCGGAATACGCGGGTTTCGCCGCTCAGCCGGATACCGGGCCGCAATGGCCCGACCGACAGCCATGAGCCTTCGCGCACCGCGCCCTGCAACATCTCGCGCACTCCCGGGCAGGATTCGATCAGGAACCGCTCGACGGCCGAACCCGCCGTCGCACCCGGCAGCCTGGCGCGGCATCGAGCCAAGGCGTCGCGGCGAATACAGCAGGCGAGCGTCGTCCGCCCATCGTCTCCCAGCACCATCCCGCCGTAGCCGCCCTTGACCGATAGCACGGGCAGCAGCCCGGATGAAAGCTGGGCATGCCGAAACGTCGCCTTGAATGCCAACAGATCCGAACGCCGATGCCGACGGGCGGGCGCCGCGCCGTCGCGCACCGGATCCCGCTCCCATGAGCCGTGCGCATCGATCACCACCGGCACCTGTAACGTCAACTGTTCACTCGTTGCCGAGGTCGACCCTTCCGTCGCGAATTCCACGCCGCATGCGAATTTGCCCGGCTCGCCTTTCACGTATCGGACCTTGGCGGGTTGCAAGATCGCCACGCCGACAGCCTTTGCACGTTGCAGCAGCAGGGTATCCAGCCGATCTCGGCCCAGCGCCCGGCCGTAAGGATACGGACCCGACGTGCAGGCCGGCATGGCGGTGCTGACCGTTCCAGCGGCATCCATCCACGCTATCCGGCGAAGTTCAGGGCCGGCGCTCGCGTCGAAGGCGGTACCCAGCCCAAGTTGATCGAGGAGCGGCAGGTTGCCGGCCGCGATGCATTCGCCGCATACCTTGCGACGCGGATAGGAATTTTGTTCAGCCATCGCAATCCGCCAACCGGCTTCGGCCAGTAGAATCGAGACCGCGCTGCCGGCCGCTCCCGCACCGATCACCAGCGCGTCGTAGTCAGCCGCCATACGTCCCTCGCCCCGCGGCGTCCTCGGGGGGGCGTGACGCGATGAAGCAATGGGTGAAGGGCAGTGCCGCATATTCCTCGACCCGCCAATCACCGCCGGCGGCAGCCCAAGCATCCGTCAGTTCCCGCCCTGTGAAACCCGCTGCCACGCTCTTGACGGCATCTTCGCGCGTGACGTCGTTCGCTCCGAGTAACACCACCAATCGGCTGCCGAGACGCGCCAGGGGACTGCGACGCGGTTCACAGGCCACCAGCGCAGTGCAGGCCGAGGCTGCGCCCTTGAGCAGTGCAACCAAAGCTGCGCCGTCGAAATGATGCAGGAACAAGTTCGCAAAGCACAGGTCGTAGGGCGGTCCCCGCCGGGCTGCGAGCCAGTCGGCCGCATCCGCGCATTCAACACTCACTTCCCACCTCAGCTTGCGGTACTCATTGCGGGTCTCGTCGGCGAGCAAGTCGAGCCGATCGAGCAGGGTAAGCTCCACCGGAGTCCAGTGCGGCATGGCACGAGCCAGGTGAAGCAGCAGAGTCCCGTCGCCGGCGCCCAACTCGAGAATCCGCCGCGGCGGGGCGGCAAGTCGCAATTGCTTCACGGCCTGCGCCAGGATCTTTCCCGATCGCATGGCGGCATGAACGCGCCTGAGGTCGCGCCGGGCTCTTCTCGCGCGGGGATCGAGCGCGTCGAGCGCATCCAGTTCTTCAGGCAGAACGCAGCGATTCGAGGGGCTCACCGGTGGACTCATTCGACAGCCAGAAGCGCGCCATGGCAGGTAAAACCGGCGCCGAAGGACGACATCCACCACCACCCGCCGGCGGCCGAATCCGCGAGGGCGGCAGCCAGCACGAAATAGACGAAGGCGCTGCTGAGATTCCCGTATTCACGCAGCGCCTCGCGGCTGTAGCGCAACTGCGGCGCAGTCAAGCAAAGGCGTTCCTGAAGAGCCAACAACACATCGCGGCCGCCCGCATGCATGATCCAGCCCGTGATCCGCTCCCGTTCCACGCCCGCAGAGGCCAGAGCACGCTCGAGGATTTCGGCCGCATGCCGGGCGGCAATCGCCGGAACCTCCCGCGTCAGAATATTGCGCAGCATTCCGGCGTCGTGTTCGAAGCGCAAGCTATTGCGGGCCGGCGGATCGATCAGCGAGGCGGTCGTATGCCACTCCACGGCACGGCGCCCCGGGGGGCGGTTGCGCGACAGCACGGCGGCGCCGGCTCCGTCCCCGAACAGGCATGCGCTGATGAGCACGCCCGGGTCATTATCCAGGTACATGGCCGCGCTACACACTTCGACGCAGATGGAGAGCACTGTCTCACATTGATTGGCTGCCAACAGCGCGTTGGCCAGTTGCCAGTTCGGCAGCGCACCGGCACATCCTTGCCCCACGAGATCGAAGCCGAGCACGTCATGCCTGAGACCCAGCCGCTCGATGACATAGCCGGAAAGGCCCGGACACAGATAGCCGGTGCAAGTGGTCACGATCACTGCATCGATGATGCGCGGTTCGAGTCGCGCTTTCTCGAGCGCCCGGCGCCCCGCGTCCCCCGCCAGGCGAGGTGCATGCGCTTCGAAACGCCGGTGCAGTGTGTCCGGGTCGATCTTGAAGACCTCTTCCAGTGAATCAATGGACAGGTGTCGTGCTTCGATGCCGTTGTTACGCGTCAGCACCATTCTTGCTATCGCACGTGCGCGGCCATCGAGGCGATCGAACCACGCCGACGCCGCGAACGCCTCCCAGCAATCAGTCTTGGTGTAGCGGCGTTCCGGAACTGCGGTACCGATCGCGTTTAAAAACATGGGAGATGTCGCCTGGCGATGCGATGCTCATGCCGAAAATACGGCGTCGTTATACCTTGAGTTTAGCAACTTATCCGCTGTTCGGGGGCCCGACGGCCAAGTGCCTACGAGCCGTGCTTCAACAGGGGTGTATGGAGCCTGGACACGGTGATGGCCGCAGGCACGTCCGGTTTGCGCATGCGGACATGCGGCCGCAGCGTGAATGTGCGGAGCAGGCGAGTGACGTCGGGGGGCGCAAACTCACACCACTCAACGCCCACACCGTGCTTCAATTTGCGCGTCACGTACGCGGCCACGGTGGGCGCGTCATGCCGCGAACGGTGGTTGTGGTCGAGAGCGACTTGAACGCGCGAGAGCGGTCTTAGGTCGTAATCCAGCTCGATGTAGGCGCCGCTCACGCTCAAGTTGCACAGGAGCCCGTGGCGAACCGAGAAGGCATGCGCAATGATCCTGACCGGTATTTCGACCCTAAGCCTCTGGCCCCAGCGGTGTTCCATGGCTCGATGGTCCCATGGCATTCCGCGGCGCATCCATAGGACGGAGCGCCGACGACGCCGCGCAATGTCCTACAGTCGGATTTTTGCGAACGCAAGTCTTCAGAAACGGCGGCTGACGTAGCCCACGAGACTTTCGACCTTGTAGAAGCTGTCCGGCCTCACGCCCTGGATGTCGGTGGGCAACACATGATTACGCGCGATGTTTTGCGCGTAGCGAAAATCCAATCCGAGGTCCCATTTGGGGAATACATTGCACCATTGACCGCCCAGGCCGCCATAGAGCGAGTAAGCGGGGGTGGCGAGATTGTAGCGATCGACTCCGGCGAAGAGACTGAGTGCGAACACATCGCCGAATCGATGGCGGTAATCGAGCGGCCGGGCGCCGATCAAGGAGTGCCCATCGATACCGTCGTCGAGTTCGAGGCGCACTCCCAAGTCGTTGTTTGCGGATACGGCGCGGCGTGCTCCGATGGCCAGGTGCGGCCCGAATCCCACGGGGGTGGTCGTGATCGGGATGTTGGGCTCCAGGTTGATGATCACACGGCTCGCGGTGACGCCTGCATCGACGAACAGCTCGGCATCCGGAGTTCCGAGCACGCCCGACTCTCCGTCGGTGTCCTCATCGCTCGCCGCAATGCCGGCGGCATAGTCGCGCGAGCGTTGGTCGCCGCCATAGCGAACGAATCCCGACACTTGCGAAAAGGACTGGCCGAACACATCGCGGCCCACGATGACCTCGCCGCCCAAGGTCAAATCCCTCCAGGGGTACGTGTAACGGACGAGTGCCTCGCTGAAATGTTTGTAGGGATACTCGCCGTAATTTTGGTTGACCAGGTATCTGACCTGTTCCTCGAGATAGCCGCCGAAGGGCGGCTCCCAGCCGATTCGCAGCATTTCGCTGCGTGCGCCGACACCGTCATTGAACAGCCGCTGTTGCGCTCCCCATGCCCCGGTGACGATGTGATCATTGGTCATGCCGTCCAGGAAGGGGCTGTTGGTATACCAGCCGTTTTGCCACTCGGACGCCTCGAAGGTCAGATCGAAGTACTTCCACAGTTTTGGGAAATCGATGCCCACGGTGAGCGCCGACTCGCCGAGCAGATAGCTGCCGCCGTCCAGGGTGTTTTCGCCGGCGTACTGTACATAGACGGCGAAAGGGGTTTTCCCGGGATAAATGAACCGCGTGACATACGACGCTTCCTGGTTACCTTTGGTTTGCGAGGCGCCGCCAGGCTCGAAGAAATCCTTCAGCAGGAAGGTGGGTGAGTCGGGTAGACCGCCACCGCCATATTGCAGCTGCCGGTTGAGCCCGAAGGACCAACCACTCACAGGCTCGATGGAGAATTGTGCGCCGAAGAGTTTGGGAGTGCCGCGGCTCTCCACGGCGGTACCCTGTCCCGCGCCCAATATGCGATCGGAGCTCGACATTTGCGCCAAGAACAGCTCGTATTGGAAGCCGAGCCGGGTCAGGGGTTCGTAATTCGAGAGCGTCAGCGACGGCATGGTCGGCGACTCGGTTCCGATCATCATGTCATTGTCGGTGGCAGGCGAGAACCAGTGATCGCGGTAGCCCAAATCGAGCTGTGCCCAATTGAAGCCGACGCTCAGCATGGAGCCGGTGGGTACGGTGCGGCCTGCATAGGAAATCGCTCCCGCGCTCGCCAACAAGTAGTCGCTGGGCTGTACATAGCCTTGCGCAGAGAATTCCCAATGGCTGTCCGTCGTGAGCCCGTGTTGATCGGGCAGCACCACATCGGCACCGGTGTGCGTGGAGGCGGTGGCACTTGCATGAGTCAACGCATAATCGCGCTTGTATCGTTCCAGGTATTTTTCGACCCTCTCGCAGAGCGGCCGGTCGCGTTGACAGGCGGCCGGCAGTGCAAGCTCAACGAGCGCGACGGCGATCGGGCGTTTCAAAATGGGCTCATCCGCCAGGATCAATACACGCTCGACCTGGCGTTCGGTTTCCGGCTCCAAGTTGAGGGGAAGGTAGGCTGAGACTCCGTCGGCCGAGGCGGGCGTTGGGGTGGCGGCGGTGAGCAACCCGCCCAGCAGCACGAAGGCAAAAGGGGTATTCCGGATCGCCGCAGTGCCCGATGAGCTCATAAATTGAAAGCCGGCCAGAACCCTAAAGCAGCATGATAACAGCAAGTGGCCGTACCACGCTCTGTAATGCAAAGTAGCTGCTTTGCCCGACTGCGAGCCCGCTGATCGCCGCCGTTCAGTCGTCCATCAGGAAGCTGCGCAGCTGTTCGCTGCGGCTGGGGTGGCGTAACTTGCGCAGCGCCTTGGCCTCGATCTGCCGAATTCGCTCGCGGGTGACGTCGAACTGTTTGCCGACTTCTTCCAGCGTATGGTCGGTGTTCATGTCGATGCCGAAACGCATGCGAAGCACCTTCGCCTCGCGCGGGGTGAGCTGGGCAAGGACGGAGTGCGTGGTCTCGCGCAGGGATTCCGTGGTCGCAGAATCGATCGGAGACGATACCGAAGTATCCTCGATGAAATCGCCGAGATGCGAGTCCTCGTCATCACCGATGGGAGTTTCCATCGAAATCGGTTCTTTCGCGATCTTCAGCACCTTGCGAACCTTGTCCTCCGGCATTTCCATGCGCACTGCGAGTTCCTCAGGCGTCGGTTCGCGGCCCATTTCCTGCAGCATCTGGCGGGAAATGCGGTTGAGTTTGTTGATCGTCTCGATCATGTGCACCGGAATACGAATGGTGCGCGCCTGATCGGCGATCGAGCGCGTGATCGCCTGACGGATCCACCACGTCGCGTAGGTGGAGAATTTATAGCCGCGGCGGTACTCGAATTTGTCCACCGCCTTCATCAAACCGATATTGCCTTCCTGGATGAGATCCAGAAACTGCAGGCCACGGTTCGTGTACTTCTTGGCGATGGAGATCACCAGACGCAGGTTCGCCTCGACCATCTCCTTCTTGGCGCGTCGTGCCTTCGCCTCGCCTATGGAGACCTCGCGATTGATCTCCTTGATCTCGCTGATGAGGACATGGAAGAGACCCTCGAGGTCCTTAAGCTTGTTCTGGCGGCGTTCGATCTCGTCCTTGAACTTGGCAAGCGGTGCGGAGTAGCGCTTCTTGGCCTTGATGTGCTTGTCGAGCCAGCGCGTGCTGGTCTCGTTCTTCGGAAAGGT
>Ga0116230_10001428_pt1 | contig 22699 bp, 18 predicted proteins | sample S1TSphfallax_3_FD_88678 | JGI IMG/M metagenome (GOLD analysis project Ga0116230, IMG submission 88678) | Host-associated microbial communities from peat moss isolated from Minnesota, USA - S1T2_Fd - Sphagnum fallax MG | ecosystem: Host-associated > Plants > Peat moss > Unclassified | place... | reverse complement strand
TCTTGGCCTACATTACACAATATATGACTCAAACACATTCACAATGAAAATATTACTAAATGGTACCATATAATTAATAATTGACATAATTTATGTTGAACATGTACTATATACATATGCAAATGTCATGCAAAATCTAAAAAAATATTCCTATAAACTTTTCACAATAATATATGCATGGAAAAAAAAATAATGCAATTCTTTACGTAATATGGCATTTGGACTCAATTTGGAACAATCTATTTATAATGTGTCACAAATATATTGCATTTGCAGAACAACAACCAAAAAAAAACAAAAAACAATAAGAATATATTTCCATTCCCCAAACACCCACATCCCAACACAATATAATATAATCACATAGTTATTATCATTCGTAAAAACAAAAAGGAATTACTTTCCATTTTTCTTTTGATTTGAAAAACAGACGGTTCAGATTGAAAAAAAATGAACAAAAAAAAGGTAATTACCAACTAAGGTGCACTCCCCGTTGGGGGCGGGGTGTTTGTTTTATTTACCGTCGCAAATCGACGGTTCAGATTGGCTGGTTGTCCGATTCCGCCACTTAACTTTTGTACTGACCGAGGTGACAAGATCACACGTAATGGTGACATAGAAAGACGACGTGGAGATCCGATGGCAGAGAAAGACCACAACGGTTAAATAGACGGTCCTGATTCGCGGATGAATTTCCGATTGCCAAAATTCACTTGGTGCTGATTAGGTAATTTATTGCACACGTGACGAACGAAGGACACGTCATGGTTCTGAAAAATCGGACGGGTAGGATTGACCGATGGACGGTAGATTCGAAGGTAAGTAGCGACACCGCCGGAGTTTCTACGGCGCCGCAAAATAGCCGCTGCCTGCCGAACGAAGGAAGCTGCTGCTGCTGCCACAAAGGACAGACAGCCGGAAAAAGGGACAAAGCGTGGTGGGGTGTGATGGGGGCCAGGGGTCGGGGGGTTTGCCTTTGTGTGCCGCATGGGGCGAGAGAAAGCAAGAGAAAGCAGAGACGGAAAAAGCCCCTTGTCTTTCTCGGTCATGGCGTCCAATGCTCGCAAGCATACACACAACTGCACCTCCATAATAATGCACAAACAAAGCGTCATCCGCACCGTGCACGGTAGCAGCAGCAGCAGCAGCAAGCAAACCAGGTCTTGAGATTGGAAAGGAAAAACAAACGCCGGGAAAAAAAAAAACGCGGTAGGTAATTGAGTCCGAGAAGGGAAGGTGGCACGAAGGAAATAGCAACCGAGAGACAGAGAACAAGAAGAACAAGAACAAGACGAGAACGAGTGGGAGGCTGTATGGTGTGGGATGATCATGGCGAGGCCACGGGTGATCGGGGATTATGTGGCGACGCAGCAGATCGGGGCGGGTTCCTTCGCCGTGGTGTGGAAGGCCTATCACAAGCAGCAGCTCAATTTTCACCTGGCCATCAAGGAGATCGTCACTGAGCGGCTGAATAAAAAACTGCAGGAGAGCTTGCGGTCCGAGATTGCCATCTTGCGCCGGACTGACCATCCCAACATCATCCGCCTTCATGATATTGTTGAGGTAAGCAGTAGGTTTTGTTGGGCCTCCTTCCTTGTTTGGAACCAACCAACCAATAGGGTTTGGAGCTTTACACGCTCGGAAGTTGTGTGGATCTTCTTCCATCTAACTTTCTCTTTTGCATCTGTTTTTTTTCTGTTGCAATTACAACACTATCTCCAATAAATTTAGGTCACTGGTCCCAACAAGGGAACAGGAGGAGCAGGATCGATATAAGAATGAATTCAAATCTTCAGGCCAATCTTGAGCACTGTTTCAATGTGAAGAAAGGGTTCCATTCTTCTCATGGGGTCTTTGCAACTTTGGAAGGAGAATTTAGTATGAGTCCTGTCAGGGTGTGGATCAATTCGAGCTTGTAGGAGTTTTTTATGATAGCAGCCAGTACACATGCAAGGTCAGGGAGGGAGGGATTTGGTGGCTGTTCTTTCCCTGGAGACTGTGGGTTTCGGGTTGCAGGGTTATTAACTTATTTCCAAGCTGCAGAATTGAAGCCAGTTTTCTATAGAAATTTTGTAGCTTGTGTCCCAGGAACTCATGGGAATCCCTTGATTGGTTGGTGCACCCGGAGTTTGTTTTCTGGAGCGGATGTGTATCAATCTAACTGCCTTAGTTTTGGTCCCTTGCCCATTTTCATTCTTAGGCTATTTGTACACTATATGGTTTCTAGAAGAGGCATTCTGCTTTTATTGTTCAGTTGGTATATGGAGAAATCCAGAGTTTCTGTGCCAATGCCTTGAACTGCAACTAGTTTTGTCACTGTAGTGGTGTGCAACATGCTCATACACACTGGGACACATGAAAGAGTTGCAAGGAGATGATGGGTCAGTTCCATTCTGGGTTCTATGATCATGCGAACTAGGGTTTCTAGTACTTGTTAGGGTTTTACCCCTTTTTTCTCCTTTTTTCTGCTGTGCTATTATTTGGATGTTAGGGTAGCTGGTCATCATCATGCATGTTGCTGCTGGAAGTCAATGATCATGCATGCAACTCTTGCTGTTGTTCAAACTCCTCCTCAGTTTTTTCTCTTTTTCCAGGGTTAGTTCTCTCTGTTTTTGTATTCTCTTTCTTCCTTGCTTGCTTGTCTGCTGATTTGTTGTCACATATGAAGTCTCTGTGATATTATTATTGGTTCATCTCTCAGTTCTATTCAGTTCTATTCACATTGATGTAAAACTATGAGTATGGTGCCATTCTCAATGCCTATGAAGATATCTTCCTACTGTTGTGCTCTTCTGTCTCAATTAACTTGTCAGACAGACTAACTTGTTGGATGCTGTGCTACCCCTTGGGGGTGTTCATAGCTCACTTTTGATCTCCACTTGTATCGTTTTCATCTTCCTTTTTGCAGTGTGCTTGTATAAAAGGTCATAGGGTGCTGTCTTCTGCTTTGCAAGAATTCGATAAGCTAAATTATTTGTATGTATGGTATTCATGGGTTGGCTCTCTGGCGTGGAAATTGCAAGGCTCCAAATCGGATATACCTTGTGTTGGAGTATTGTGCTGGAGGTGATTTGGCCGCGTACATCCAGCGGTATGGCAAAGTCTCTGAAGGAACTGCCCGGCACTTTATGCAACAGTTAGGTATTTATTCTGACCTTAGCAAAGAAAGCTGCAGATGTTTTTGCTCTGCCCCATGCATATTTTGAGCCCATTCTATGGAGTGAGAAGGAGTCTCAAACTACAGTTTTTGCTGTGAGGAGTACATGTTTTGTTCCTCTGAGATTAACTTTGAGCTGGAACGTTTTAAGTTAGGTTTGGATCTATGCTCTCAAGGTGATTTGATGTGACCTGGGTTGGGTGTCTGTTCAATATCTTTCTCTCCAATAGAAGTGGCATCCTTAAGTAGTTCCCAATTATGAATTACTTTGCTGGGCTTACATACCTGTGCAGGAGCTGGTCTTCAGGTTTTGCGCAACAACAACTTAATACACCGAGACCTCAAGCCTCAGGTTGGGTTGGTGCTCTGGGTTTTACAATCTGCTGTTCCCTCTTTTCTGAAAGTGAGAATAGGTGTGCCAACTAATGTGGTCTGGACAAAAAGTATTATCTTGTCATTGGCTATTCATGTGTGAGGTGAGTGTTTTCCATATATCATCAGCCCAGCTCTGATCATCTTGCTTGGAACCTAGAAACTGTCTTTTTGCTCATACATATGAAGCCAAGCTCAACTTTACCATCTTTTCTGAAAGTGCTTGCTTTCTCTGACTTGAACTTTCCTGCTATTTCTTAATTGTGCTGCTAATTTGGAAAGTCACTACTTGTGCAGAATCTCCTTCTGTCTACCAATGACAATACTGCCGTGCTGAAGATTGCAGATTTTGGGTTTGCCAGGTCAATACTGTTGCAGCTTTTCAATCCAGTGTTCATTTCCCCAAATGCATTTCTTATCAACAATGATTTTAGTTGGGAGTTGTTCTGTCCACTTTTGTCCTCAATTGGGGTAGAGTAGCAACCAGTGGAAAGTTTAGGGTATAAAAAGATGGAGTGCGGAAGGCTGCCTGATGCATCCTGTTTCAATAGCTGGCTTGTGTCTCCCACAGTCTTTACAAGGACTTTTGCTAGCACATTGTTGATTTCCTTGTGGACATAAGGACAGGCTTCTGTAGGCGTTTCTTGGCAATGTGTAGGTAGTACTTTCGATAGTACCTTCTCATGAAGATTTTCCTTTTGTTGAATAGGTTATCATCTAACACAAAGAGTTGTTCCAGTGGGACCACTAAGAATGTATTATTGACAGTGTCATTTGCACTTGCCATAGGCTGCTTCTCATCATGCATGTTGCTTTTGCAATTACTTCACACATTTTAGGCATCAAGCAATAACTTGAGATTGACAATGACTGGCTCGGATGTCAGGTTACTGCAGCCACAGGGAATGGCAGAAACTCTATGTGGGTCACCATTATACATGGCTCCTGAGATATTGCAGTCAAAGAAATATGATGCAAAGGTATTCCCTTCATTCCATGTATTGCTTCATGATGGGGTGATACCTTGTGATTGATACTTGTTAGATAATGATCACAGTTCTTCTTGTCATGTTGGTTTTGGTGTGGCTGGAACTGGCACATTTCTCTGCAACTGGTCCTCTTTTGTTTACCCCTCTTATCTGCCATTCTATGTCCTTTCTTCTTACTGTGTGTGCGTTTTTGTTTTTCCCTGTCTATGTTGTTATGTTGTTAGTTGCTAGCCAGTATCATGGCTGAGTCTTCCTGTTGCTTCCTAACTTGCAACAACTCAGTACACAGGTCAGTGGATACACTGACCTATACACACTGTAGGGGGCTGATGAAGTCAGTGGGAAAAGTCGTGATGGATAAGTTGCTACCATACATGTTACTATTGATGTTACCTGTCACTTTGTGAGTGACTCTCATGAGGTTATGACTGGACTCATTGTTGTGTTAACTTTAATTGTTGTTGTGGAGATTTCTCTGCAACCTCATCAATCTTTTGTTCATACTGCTCAATTTCATTGTTTCTTCATTATAGTTTGCCCCTTCTGTGTCGTTCCTTCCTCCCGGTTCTGAAAATCCTTATTTGGAAGTCTTTCTTTGACTTCAAGGAAATTTTTTAACCTTGTTCTGGCTTTCTTAATCATGAGTATGGAGATTTCTTGATTCTCATGAGAGTTATCAGTTTTCTCTACACTCTCATGTATATGTTTTCCAGTGATGAAAGGCAGAAGTACTGCAACCAACTAGTCACCAGTGTTGTGATGAAAGGGTATGTTCAGGGTGCAGAAACCCCCAACTATTAGTACTGGGGCAAACTAGAATGAAATGAAGCTTATCCTCACAAGCTGCCATAACTTCATTGGCTGATGTGGGGAGTCATGGCAGCTAATCACTGCCATCCATGATGGAGGTGATGGTCTGATACTTTGTGAGTGACGCTCATAAGGTTCTGATTGCACTCATTCTCATTGTGTTTGTTTTTGTTTGACTTGAACTGACAGAACAGTTACCTTCAAAGTATTATTGTGGAGTTTTCTCTGCAATCTCATAGATAGGTATCCTCTATATTCCTGTGTTCATGTAGGTGAAGCTGCTGATGCCTTGCTGAGTAGGGAAATGGCCATGTTCAGTCTCAAGGCATGGAATGTGATGGGGTCAATATTGATGAATTCAGGCAGATCTGTGGAGTGTGGGAGCCATTTTGTATCAGTTGGTGACAGGCCGTCCTCCATTCAGTGGAAACAACCATCTTCAGGTCAATTTCCATGTTCCTTTATGCATCTTCATTTATGTTGATTGCTTGCACTTGTCTCCTCTTACTCTACAATGTTTTGGGACAGTAAGGTGGCAACATTATTAGAACAGTTAATCACTTATCTTTAGTCTGGGTTCCTCAAAACAGCTTTGTAAGGACAGAGGTTATAACATGTGTATGATTCTCATTGTTGACATGCAGCTCTTGCAAAATATTATGAAAACAAATGAGGTGCAGTTCCCAGAACCTCTGATGGCTGAACTACATCCTGACTGCATTGACATGTGTCGCAAATTGTTGCGTCCAAATCCAGGTACTTCTGCTTTGCTTGGGTATAAGTGGTCACATGTTCCAGCGGTAGTTTCCACAGGTATTTTGCAATAAAGAGTGGAGGTCAGAGTTCAGTTTACTGCTCTTTGTCCAGAGTCATCAGTGGCCAGGAGGGTTGAGATGATTGGCGATATTGCGTGGATGCTGGACAGTCGAACGCTTATCTTTTGAGGAGTTTTTCAGCCACAGCTTCATGGAATCATTGAGGCAAGTCTTTTCTTCTTTGCATCTAATTGATTGTGTCAGCTGCACACCATGTTCTGTGTCATTTTCTTTTCTTTATGTTTGTAATCAATCACCCACAGAGAACTTGCTCTCACAAAATTCTTGCTGACTGGCCTGAATTTTCACTTCAGGCCCAAGTCAGGGAGAAGCAATGATTTACAGACAACAAGCAGCAACTCTGCAGCTACTGGTGATGCAAGTGAGAACTCCCAGGAGGAATTCTTTCCATTTCTGCTGGATGATGTGCAGCAAGGTGTTGTAGATGGTGCAGCATCACTGTCAAAGCCACCATTATTTTCAGCATCACCATCCAGCAGCTTACTGCTTCCTCCTACAGGGAGGTCCAGGACCTCCCTTGGCACCTCGCCTCCCTCCAGGCTTGGCCTTGCCTCCAGGGACCACTGTGATGACAAATCAAAGGGTAAAATTCCAGAACTTGAAGAAAGTGCTGTGCAGTATATTCTATGGCTGTGGGCAGCCAGGATCGTGCAACAAAGTTAGACCTCTCTTGTGTGTGAGATACTGGGAGGGCTATCACATCTTTGCTTTGGAGGTCTGTGTTGCCTGAAAGCGATTCCTGCCCTGAATGTGGTGTATACTTTTTTGACAGGAGCATTGGTGGACTCAATTGAAACATTAGAACGGGAGTATGTGGTAGTTACAGCAGATAATCTGATGATGTCACTCAGTGCATCTGGTGTTGGTCAGTATCCAGGAAAAGAGACTGGTGGGTCTCCCCAGAAAATAGCATATAGTCCATATATGGCCACAACAGGATCAGGAGGTGGGGTTGGAAGTGGGGGCAGCAATGCCTCAGTCCCATCACATAGCTCACAGGACTCTGTTGGAGATCATTTAGAAGGGCCATCATTGCATCCACCTACCCGTCTCTCCTCCTTGAAGCGATGTGCCCAACTCGTCAGCAATGTGGCCAATGACAAGGTTTGGTGTTTTCCATGCTCTCATGTGCTTTCATCCCAGCTAATTCACAGCCACACCATGCACACAGCCACATCCCAGCTAATTTCGGTCCCATGTAAATTAATGTGTGACTAGTTAGGTCATGTGATCTGTACATTCTGATTTCAGAAGCTATGTCTAGTTCTAGCCAACATTGTGACTGAGTCTTAAAGTTGCTCATGGGAATGTGGCAGATTGTTGTATGTTTGTCTGCCCAAAATTAAGCAGATTAGTATATACTTGTCTACACCTACAGTCAAGAGTTGATGAAGTCAGCCAAAAGTCATGGCAGCTAGTCATTGCTATCTATTTGTGATGATAGTTTTGCCTTTGCTGGAACTGACAGGTATCTTCACAGTGTTACAGTGAGTTTTCTTTGTGATCTGGTAGATATGTTTTCCAGGGATGTACTGCACCAAAGTAGTTGCAAGTCATGTGCTTAAAGGATGTGTTCAGGAGGCCCAATTACTAACCTTGTTGTAAAACTCTCTATTCCTTGTGCTTGGATGATTTCTTAAATAGGGGCAAGGTAAAATGAATTGAAGCTTACCCTCACCATCTTGTTGCAGCTTGAATAAGGATAGTACTCGATAATGCTACTACTTACTTTTCTTATTAGCTATATCTCTCAACTGCTAGTCAACATCATTAGTGAGTCTTCTTGTAACTCCTGGAAATCAGAAACTCTGGATACAGATTTTTGTATAATGTTTTGCCCAACAGTTTGGGCAGATTATTGTGTTCACATTCATCCACTGTGGAAAGTGATGAATTCAGTGGGGAGTTATGGCAGCTAATCGCTGTTGTTCATGGCGAAGGCAATGATTTGATACTTTGTGATTGACACTCATAAGCTTGCATTCAAAGTGTTATTGTGGAGTTTTTCCTGAATCTCATATATTTTCTGAAGGGAAATGGAGGAATGAACCTTTTTTCATCTAGTGAGAACTAATATATGGTGGTGAAAGGGTGCAGTTTGAGGCCAGGCATGTTCTGGAATCAGTCTCAATACAACTGGTCTGCCTGGCCATATGGAAGGAAGCTCTGCGGGTGTGCCAGGCCTGGGCAGAGGCTGTTGGTGAAGGTGGGAGGAACTTTGGTGTGAGTGAGGCCGTAAGTGATGAGGTCTCAGCAGTGAATGCCTGCTCTCTCATGGAGCGGGAATTTACATCTGCTGTTGAGCGTGCTGAGTTTCTGGCATTACATCTCAGCACCATTGATGGTTACTCCATCTTCCATCTCTTTGGTTTCACATTCTCTCTGTGTTACTTCTGGGGTGAATAATCCATATCTGAGTTCTAGAAGAAATCTACAATATTGGCTGTAGGCATTTCTTGTTATAGAAATGAATTTTGGATGTTTGGCTTTGAGCGTCCAGGGGGAATGATTTCCATGTAGATTATAAACCAGCATAAGAAGGTCCTTATGACCCAAACAATGGAAGGGAAATGGTGTCTGGATGGCAGCTGGTGCAGCAATGCCGGATGCAATGGAGCTCATCTTCCAAACAGCACTTGCAGTGGCAAGAGCAGGGGCAGTAAGTCTCCTTTCTTGACCATGTTTATGGTATGGTGTGGGTCTTGTGGTACTTGTGGAGATGGATACAAAGTCATTGCAGGATGTATCTGACCAAGGGGAAAAGTGTTTGGCTAGGTGGACGAGCTGATGGGCAATTCCTCAAATGCAGCTGTGGCATATTCCAAGGCAGCATCACTTCTTTACTTCCTGGTTGTGGAGGCAGCATATTTACCTATCCAACCCCCACTGTTGCTCTCTCCAATGGACAGGCACCGTCTGCGCCGCTATGCTGATGCAGTAACTGCTCGCCAGCATCAGTGCACTGCAGCTGCATCTGGTGGAGCCCATCAGGATGAACTGTAGGAGTCCTAGGTTTTGGGGATTAGTATAAAAATGGGGGTCTAGACATGAGATATAGGTCCTCTTCATATCTACTGAAATAGATGTGTACATATGGCCAGGCAAAATTGTACAGTACCTAGGTGTGGGTTAGTATTGGTGATTGCAGCTGAAATTCTTGACAATGGCATGAAGGTTATGCCATTGCAGTGCTGATTGTGAACCAACTGGGAGTGCTGTCACAGGCTCACTGAACCAGTTTCTCAAATGACTGGTGAGAAAGACAGGAACCTCAGTTTCTCATTGACACAGCTTGGTTATATTAGGCTGCCTGTTCAACTTGGCAGGTGAACTGTACCTCAAGGTAGTTGGGATTTGTTTTGTACATAATTGCATTGATTCATCAACAACATCTGGAGTAGTTTGAGAATGCAGTTGTGTCTCATTTGGCAAGTTCCAGGGCTACATCCTGTCTTGCAGAGACATTAAGGATTTCTATTTGATGTTATTGGCTGGCCTTGCCTTGGCGATCAGTGGTTTAGGTTGTTTTGAATTCAGAGGAAAGTGTTGAAGTTGTAAGCTCAGTGTTTCAGATAGTCAGAAAGCAGTGAGATGCACAAGCATTCAGGTATGTTTGTAAGTCAGGTAAGTGCAAGTTGCTTATCACTATTAGTCCAAGATGTATCCCTAATTTCATTTTTGCATCCAGATATGTTGTTAAGTCATGTAAGAGTGAGTAACTCATCACAATGAGTCCAACAGAATTGTTAGTTGTATTTCTGCATACGTGATAGGGAAAGGTCGATTGACGCTGTATAGATTGAGCCCTTTGAGTTAATATTTTTACCATTGGAGCTTTAAATTGAGTCCTTAGTGAGTGTTATACCCATCAAATGTAAACTGTTGGGATTCAGCTTTGCCTGTTCAGCTCCAAGGAAGTCTGGCCAGATAGTGCAGGTGAAGGAGTGGAGACAACATTGTGAGTGTTACTGCAGATACTGGAGACAGCAATACAGAAGGTTTTGGATCAGAACTCCAGAATGATGGGGGCCAGAGCAAGAGCAAGACATTCATCCTCCAAATGAAATCTGACAACTCACATGTAAGAAAATATGTAAGTAAGTTAACCTACATGGAAGGAATTTCTGATTATGTTCCTTGATCCAAATTTAGAGAGCTACATGAGAGGAGTTTATGGTTATGTGCTGTACATTGAATTTAGAGAGCTTGAGCTTGGTTGGCATGTGACTTCATGAAAATAGGTTGTTGCTGAAGCAGCCCAGCTTAGTGGCTCTCATAAATCTAATACATAATCAAAATGAGAGGCCTATTCATGGTGCCCTATGGTGCATTCCAGCTCATTAAGTCCACTGAACCACATGTTGGAACACTCACTTAGGGGCAATAGTAGGTGTATGCTTCTGTTCCTTGTAGTCATTCAGCCCTGCATTCATCTTCCTCCCATGCAGTTCTGGCTGTCTGTGCTCATGATTTTGTTTTCCCCTTCTCTTTTGGCCCAATTGAAGATCCTACTTCAAGCCTCCCTCTCAAGAAAGTTAGCAAATAGCTGAGACTTTGTTACCTTCAAATTTACCCAAAAATAGTGTTGAAGTTTGTTACTGTCTGATGTTCACAACATGCCTCTCAAGTTATTGCTGGCTTTAACCTTCGAAAGATTGTTTAGTTTTCTTCTGAATCAAAGGTATGTGACGGATACAACATTGGATCCACATTTACACAAGTGGTTCACATTTGAGCATTGTCTAGCTCAATGGAGGTTTCAACTTGTGGACATTTGAAGGTAGTGGCATTTAACACCAAGTTATCCTTAGTAATATCTTCTTAGGTAGTAGGGACCATTGTTGTCCACTTCTTGACTTTGAAAGGAACCTTTGATTTTGTGTGATAGAACCTCCAGTGCAGTTTTGAGAATGGTTTTTTTAATTCATAAAACCTTCGGTTTTGGAGACTTCCCTGTGGAGCTTGGTTCAATTATTTGGTTCAGTTTAGTCTACATAGGACCCAACTAAAATTAATAACTTGCCTATATAGGTTCCTGCACTTGTGGAGTGAGGTATCAGTGTAGGAAATAGTGTGGGACTAAATTTGGGAGGAACATAGTTAGGATAAAGAAATCTTGAGAGCTAAGGAGACAATATGGAGGCATTGAAGAGGCATTGAATTATAATTTTTTTCTTTTTTGGGGAGTGGAAGGGCCTCCCTTTGGGAGTCTGATTCTGTTGTTTGTTATTTAGGCGTTTACAAGTGAATCTCTAAGAGTGAAACTCATAGATGTTGCTTCGTTGAACTAATGATGATTCATTGAGCTAAACCTACAAAATAGGTAGAGTTTTATCTTGGGATTAAACCAAAAGGTTATGAGACAATCTCTTTTTTCTTTCTGTTTGGTGATGTATCATGCACCCAACATGACCATAGACAAAACCCTAACAGGGACTAACATGACCATAGTGTATCCATTGGGTTTGCCCAAACTTGAATTGTCAGAACCTAAAAACCAAAATATAAAGTCACAAGGAACTTAGCTTTCTGGAACAAGACAAAGAGTATAAATAAAGAACCAAAGTTGTGAAAAGCTGAGCTTCTAGTGGCAATAAAGCAAGACATGAAAGGTGTATGTACACAAATAATTGTGAGGTAGTTCAGGTGGGGTTGGATATTAGTAATGTTACGTAGTTCTTTGAAACTCATGGTAGTACCTAGAACCTTCTAAGTAAAGGTAAAGTGAACTTTAACTTGACCTAAACCATGACTCAACAACTGGGTTTAAACCATAACCTAGGATCAGTTATTTACAGGGCCTAAATTTGAACTCATAACCAAACAATCAATGTTTCTGTGTTTTTTTGCTTAGAATCATTCCCAATGTTTTTTTTTCTCTCCAACAAGGTTTTAGTTTTTAAAGCTTAGTGGTTTATTCAATGATTTAATTTATCACTTTCCATTGCCCTTGAATTTTCGGCTTTCACTGTCACCTCCAAGAACAATCAGATCTCAAATTGTCTCTCTTTGTGCATGTGCACCCTCGTCACTCCCATCATTGTTGTCATGTTTTGCAAGAACCTCCTTCTCACAACCTTAACTCTGCTTGGTTCTTCAACTTTTATTTAGCATGGCATGTGTCCTCTTCTTGTTTATATGAATTATTTTTTTTGTCTCATGTAAAGAAATGGCTTGAGATTTGTACTTGTTTTAAGTCCAGAAAATTCACAATGTAAATGAAGAAAATCTTGTTTTGACATGAACCTAGACCTCCAAGAAAGAGACTTAAAAGCGATTTCCCCTTTTTGTAGTTCTATCATAACTTAGGGGTGCACATAATTGAATGCATGCACTTGCACTACTAAAACAAGAAATAGAAATAATAGCTGGAATTTTCTTTTGTGGGAACCAATTTTACTTCTCTTGATAATCTACTTGATAACCTTAAACCTTAACTATTTTTTGAATTGGCCCCTTATCAAAAACTTGAACCCTAATATTCAAAAACACAATCTTTATCAAAAACTTGAACCCTAATATCCAAAAGCTTCTAACAATGTTATAAAATGAACATGTGAACGTGAGCTTATGAGCATGAGCATGTAAGTAGGAATGAATATATTTGGAGTATTTTTATGCCACATTGGAATGACATGAAAAATATTTTTTCCACATGTACATGGATGAAAGTTGAACAACAATGAACTTTTTGGATGATAATTTTAAGTAAACAATTTTTTTGGATGAAAGATTTGACAAGTTGAAATGTATGGATGAAACTAATACTAAAACAATTACACCAAGTGAAAACCACATGTGCATGGATGAAAGTTACAAAATGGATGAAATATTTGAATGAATGTGTAACATGAATGAATTTTTGGATGATAATTAAAAGTAGACGAATTTTTTGGATGAAAGTAATTCCAAAACAATTATGACGAATGGAAATTATTGGACTCACATAATTTTGATGTGAAATTTCATTCATGAAAAAAGGTGTCAAAGGTGAAATTCAAAAGAGCTACATTAGAATGAAAATGGGTGAAACAATAACTTGTGTAAGTTAAGTTAAGTCAAGTCACACAATAAGTCAAGGGTAGGAAGTCCACATAATGATGGAATGGGAAAATGCTTGAAAAATTAGTGAATAATGCATTACACACATCACGTTAAAGATTTTTTTATTTTTACAATGGAATGCATTTTCTAATAACAAAACCCATAATAGTCCTATTTAACAACTATTTAATGACATTGCAACCTACTTTACCTCAAGACTTTAGCAAAAGCTAATAATCTATGTACCTCATTCCAACTCTAGGATGGATAGTTGATGAATGGTTCTTTAATCCCAAAATACATAGCATATTACAAAGTGTAATACAAATGCTTACATTGCACCCACGGCCCCTACCAATTGAGGGACACAAAAAAATCCATGCAACTACAAGCCAAGTAATCACTAATTGTTACCTCATATTGCTTATAGTTTTCTAGTGGTCCTAAAAGGAGGTGGTAAATCCGTCCATATCTTGGAGGAGGAATGTTTGAAGAAGTTAATAGTGTGGCTTCAAAAGTTTGTCTGACCTCACACTTCTTTTCTTAGAAAATGGATAGTTTGAATGTGTTGGGACGATGAATCTTCTCCCCATTCCTTGATTTGGGCTAAACATCTATATCCAATGGCTTATAAACATGGGCAGAAGGACCATTGGTAAAGAGATTCCAAGGGGCACATGTCAACGGCTAGTATATGGGTGAAAATTTGTCGTCCTCAACTTGATTAACAAAGGGACATCTTAACTTCTCTGAAAGTAGGAAACCAACCTCCTTCAATACCACCACTTCAATTTGATTGAAATTTGTCCTTGCTTGCATAGGCCATAATGAAGGCAAGGCTGGCCTATCAAGTGCATATTTCCTGCTTGTCCCTCCCACACAATGAATAAGGTCATCATGACAAAACCAAAACTAATGTAGCTCAATTGATACACCTTTGGCTATAAATTAGTAACCAACATAACACAGAACAATAATACCACGATTTATTTGTTTTGAAATGATTTTAGTTTTGCAATAGTGTTCAATGTCTTTTTGCAACACTAAGCAATGAATGTTTGACTTCGGGGGTAACATTCAATTTGTCAAATGTTGTCCCCACAACTCAAAGACTTGACCATTGTGGGCGATAACCAGAACATGGCTACTAATTTCTGCCACATCCACAACTAACAACTTGATGATTGTAACTCTTGCATTGGCCATTTTCAGATGAAAGAAGTTCACTTGATCATGTCAATGTGAATTTGTTTTTGACCCAAGTGGAAGGTCTACCTTGCATTTGGTTGATTCAAACACTTCTTCACCTTTCGAATGCAGTATTTTAACAAAGAGGTAAGTACCCCTCTTGCCAAATTGTTGGAACCAAATGTCATGGACTGTCTCATATAAGTTATAAGTCGACATGTTAACTTCCTCCTCTAAAGAGAATTTCTACAAGCACATAAAGGAATGAAGTTAAAAATCAAGATGAATAGATTGAAAATACAATTTGAACAAAATACTCAAGAAAAGCCTACATCCAACATGAAACCTCCCCATTGTCACACACAAAAGTGCTAGAAGATAAGCCAATTGTTGAACTTGTGAATGGCACCCTCACTAGTAGTTATTAATGAGTACTAAGAAGATTGAATGGTAGCATATTGAAGGTTAGCTTCCACCAAGGACATGGTTTTTTTGTACTCATAACAAAAGGCTTTATGTTAATCATGGAACTCTAGTGTGATCAATTGCTTGGTGTGTCCATTGTTCTAGATTCCGACTAATTATAAAGCAAAATTGTTTGCACACACCATGCATCGTATCTTGGGGTTTTTGCAAATAGAATGAATATGGTTCATGTTTTCACATCTCATCTCAAACTATGCATTTGATTATTCCTACTTAGTAAAAATTCTTAACCAATACCAATGAATTATGTACATATAAAAAACACATGTAAAATATTAATCCTAAAAAACAATTTACAACATGGGCTTCAAATTCAAGACAACAAGGTAAGAATGTTTGAAAATTTGAAAATTATTATTAATTCTTTAAGTCATTTGCCATTATCATGTGTAACGAATCCATTTATGTTTCTACCATAGATCCATGATGCATGTTATACAAATTTGGTCTAAATGCCAATTACTTATGTAACTATGTTTCATTTTTCAACAATATATAGGCAATTACTAGCCCCTAGCATGGATGCATGTGTTCAATCTATGGATTATATTTTATCCCACAATGCATATCATCATGTACAAATCACCTAAAAGCAGACCACAACTTTCATATATATCTAATAGTGGAGTAAAATTCAAAATTGTTATGGTGGAAACATGTCATAAATGTCATATATATGAGGCATTGTTTATGAGTTCAAAATTGATATGGTAAAAAAAATCACAAATTTGATATTCAATTATTTATTTATTTATTATGATTTCAAAATTTTAACTATCTACAAGCAGATTACAAACTTAACATGTATATGATGTTGCATATGAGTTCCTAATTATTCTTTTGCAAGTAGATCACAAATTTCATATATATGATATTATAGACAAGTTCAAAACCAAAATAGTTGAAATTTGATCTTATAGTTGTAAATACTCCCAAACTTAGTCGCAAATAACTACAAGTCACATGTAATTGCAAACAAAGTGGTTACATTTTGGCTGATTTTTACTTATGAGTTGAATAATGATGAAAATTTCTCATTAGCATGTAATGAAGTTGTATGTATGTGGGTCTAAATAGCCTAGATTACCTTTCAATTATGCCTACACTTGCATTGTCATGACTACCCATCTAGTTGTATAGATACTAAGGTTTGTATTGATATTAAGGCTTGTATTATAATTGCAACAAAATGCAACATAATCTTAGATCTGAGACATGTTTTTATAGGTGTTGTGAAGTCACAAGACAAAACGAAAAACATATTGCAATCAAGGTCAACAAGGGAGAGTGCCAAACTCCCCACTAAGGAGAACAAAGGATTATGGCATTTGTCAATGTCCCCAACAACAACAACATGCCCATCATTTCAAGTCCTATAGAATATGAACAAAAAAGAGGTCGAAAATAAGGCAAGAGAAAATGTTGAATTGTGATTCATGATGGAAAGCTTTTGTGAACTACCTCATCTTCTAGTTCAAGTGAAGATGAATGGCCTTTATGTTTTATTATCAGAAACTAGATAGGACCCAGAAGGTACTATGAACCATCTCATGAAGATGGAAATTAACATGACATTAGGCAATGTGTTTATTTTTACTTTTGGGAAGTGGTACTTATGGACACTAATGAATACCTTCACCCTATTTTGAAATGAAATTAATTTGGTGAGGTTTTATATCTAAGATATTCCAATGTTTTAGCTTTGTTATTGTAGGTGGGTGGTGGGATTGAAAGGACAAAACATATTTCAAATGTTGGGAAGCAATAGTTGAATGTTTGGACATCTATAGTTAGTGGGGAGAACAAAATGCAACGTTTCATAGAAATGAAACTTTTGAGGTAGTACCTACAATACTTGAAATTGAAGGACTATGATGGAATGAAGGCCGAGGTTGCAAAAACCTTCAAGAAGAAAAAAAAGATTTTGTGCAACAATAATTACACCAATTTGACCAATCCATCAAAGCTTTTGATGAAAAGACAAAATGGAGCTGGTTGCCATTGTATTCATTATTGAAGTGACATCCATTACTTGCTGGTCCTCAATGCCCATGGGAACACACGAAGGAAAAGTTACCGAACATCATTTTTGAAGTTGAAAAGGAAGTCTCTCCCTTTTCTTTGTACAAGGAGTGCCTGCATATTGTCCAAGCTTTCAAATTGTTTTGTAGATCCACATTTGGGCATTTGCATCCTTTGGCTCACCCCAACAAAAGATTATTAACACACCACATTATCTTTCATTACTTTCAAGAGCAAGGCCATAGTGTTAGGTTGACCATTGTCACTCAAGATGTTATTAAACACAAATTTCTATGGTTTCCCAAATTAGAAAATAGCCTTGAAGATGTCGCCCAATGTCAAATGGATTTGTTAAAGCTACTAGGTTTTGATATTGAACAATAAAATCATGTAATTGAAAAGATTAAGGAATTCATGCGTAAGATTGCACATAGAACCATTATAGACTTAATGAGCCATGGGATGATGTAGGAATTGATAGACATGTGGTGCAATTTATTAGTTGGGCTAGATGCCAAACTCCATCTTGATCAAGTAAAAATGGTGATTAGGTTTTTGTTTGCATTTGACATGCAAAAGCCTTTTTGTCTATGATTGTTTTAATCCGATCTAGCTTGACCATCTATTTTGTTCGTGAATTATGTGTAGGTGTTGAATGAAGCCTTGCTTGTGAGAGAAGAAATCAATGTTGGGTGGGTATTTGTAGGGAAAGCTAACTTTGAAAATGTTACTACAAGGCATGAAAGGGCCAACGAATGCAAAATTATGCTGGCAAGGACCATGGACTATCAACTACATTTATTGGTAGTGAAACTCAATAGGGAATATGACATTGATGATGACAAAAAAATGGCTTCCACACCAAATATTAAACAAGAAGGCACCACACCTGCATGTGTGTTTCAAATCTTACAACCTATGCACTTACATATTAGGGGTTTATGTTGATAATAATGTTTTTAACAAAGGAGGAATTAAATGTTAATTTTGAAGTACACGCATTTACCAATAGAAAACAAAAAACAAAAAATAAAAATGATTATTAAAAATACGGATGTTTTGATTTATTGGCCCATCCAATTGATTGCATGTTTCCCCACATAAGATGTGGATGTTCAACCACAAGGGTTCCAAAGTGCCCTACCGAAGGGCTAGACTTATTTTTGAATAACCCCAAAACAAAAGCCAATTTTGACTTACAACACTATGTAAATATCCCAACCCCAACAACCCTTGTCTCATTAAAATCCCTATCTATAGCATTTATTGAGTTTAAAAGGACAACATGCCTCTCCCTTGGTCTACAATTACCAAGCTAATTTGCAATTAGCCCGTTACAATGATGGAATCATTGGTGAGGCTTTTAACATGCATGTAGCATGTTGTGAATCAATTTACAGGAGCTCAATCAACATCCATCACTATTGTGAAGGATTGTGTGGAATAAGTTGTAGAAGATGAATCTATGAAGGTTTTGCCAGCAAGGCCCGCTTGTAGACTGTAAGTAATCTAACAAGAGTGTTGAAAGAAGTTGTAGAACATTCTAACCTAAATTTTGACCACCTTAGATTCCAAATTTGGATATGTGGGGATCCAATCCACTATAGTTTCCTTACATACATGTTTGAATGTCCATTTGCATAACATACATAAAATGTGGGTGAAATAGTTTTTTCCAATTATAAATTCACATTTTGTTATGTTTGCCAAAGTCCTTTTGTATGTGAATTGAATTATGCACTAGATTTGTTGATGAAAATTGTTATTCATTACTTATTTAAATTGAATATAATTGGAATTTGATATCAAATGTAGGAATCCCAATTTGTTCAAGTTTTCCACACTCCCCTTTGTGTATAAACTACATGCAATGGTTTCATGTATGAAATGGAAAAGGGATAGCGTAGATTGACTTGTTTTTTTGGGCCACAAAAAATAGATGTATAAAGCTAGATAGGTTATGCCCCTATGCAAATGACGTCTACATCATAGAATTAACACAAAGATTTGCCATGACTATAATTATCATATGTGTAGACATTTGGCGATAGTCATACATAACTTCATTGAAGGAAGAGGAGGGACCAAGGATTCTGCTCTTTCAATTGTCATTGAAAGTGACAACTTGCAATTAAAACTTGATGTAGATATTAGCCTACTTGACAACAACTTCAAGGATCTCTCTATTGATGCAACAGACTTTTTGAGGTTGTGGTTTACACAACCACAAATCACACAAAGGGCCTTACATCACCCATCCCCATATATATGTGGGACATTGTGAAAAACTAAATTAAAGACAAAGGGGAATAAAAAACCAATGTGATTGAATTTGTGTAAAAGAAGTTTTTAATGCCTACTAATGTGGATGCAATTTTAATTCCATTACAAGCTCTGAATCATTAAAGTGCCATTGTCATTAATGGAGATGTCTTGTTTTACTATGACCTATTGCAATTTGCTTCTATTTTCCAGTCAGTTGTTTTGCATCATTTCTTTGTAAAAGTATGGGTAGTTTCACATGGGAACTTATTAGGGACACATGAGTGGAAGTGAATTGTATCCAAGTCCAGTTGGGAATGGCGTTATGGACCCGAACAAGAGTTAGATTGGGAATGTGGATTCAATGCCATGAAGTTTTTGTCCAAATATTATGAGTGCATGGTAAATGAAAGGGCAACTCACATAGAGGTATGATTCTAGTTCCTTATAGTTCGTTAGTTTTCATCTTAGTTGGTTGGCAAAATATTTCATGTGTTCAATGTTTCTTTACTTGGTTGCAGATATCACCTTTATGGTTCTCAAAGGATGAAGCATTGCAAACCAAAGTGACATTAGGGAATATAGTGATGGATGTTATGTAACAAGTTGATGACACAAACACAATATGGATGATTGGTGTGGAGGAACAACGACAATGCATGAAATTAGTGTGTACACAATCTAGAAATGGTACAAGTTGTTGAAAAAATGGCAAACCTAGGAAGATGGTGTCTTATGGTACATATTCTAGCACAAAGTCATAACAAAACAATTGTTTGTTTTGTTTTGTCACCTTAAGGCAACAATTTTCATAGTTTTGGCCATGGATTTTTTCAGACCAATGCAATTAAAGCTCTTTAAACTTGTATTAATAGGAACTCATTTATGGATATGGTTGATGCTAATCTGCATGACATGGCCCACGTTTGTATTGAGGTTGTACATTGTTTTGTTGAATTTGTTAGCAAAATAATGATTGAACATTGTTTTGTTCAATTTGTAACGATTTTCAAGATTGTTTTGTTGAGTTTGAAATGACTTCCCACATTGTTATGTTGAATTTGTAGATTGTTATAAATGAAAATTACACTAGGTGTTGAATATGAAACATTTGTGATGCACAATACAAAAAAAAAAAAACTAGCACATTTTTAGGTTGTGTTTATAAAACAATATTCCAACATTGCAAATCATAAAAGGGACTTAATAGTTCAATGCAAACACAAATGCATCATCTTGTAATTCAATACAAACACAAATGCAACAACCCTGCAATGATCTATGAAACATTTTTTATAGTGGTAATAATATAACATAATTAGTTTTGTATCAGGTTTTTTCATGTAGTTATATGTAGATGTACTTTGTTGATCTATCCTTCAAAGGATTTTGTTTTTGGGTAGGGAATTCAAGCATTCATTTATGTCGTTCCAAGGCATTATCCCCAACAATAGATGGGAACAATGGTGTTGTATCAAGGTGATCTAATCCAACAACACTTCTAGCAATCATATCTTGTTGTTTCCCTCTCACAACCTTCAATGTAGATAATAAGTGTGTTTGCAAAATTGGAAAATCAATAGCTACATGTTTTATTTTTTAATAATACCTTATTGATGAGGTCCCATAGGTTGGATCTTGTCATGGAATTCGAAGTTTCCATAGTATCCAGAGTTGCAAGGTCATCAATCTACTTCAATTCATCAAGATTCCCAAGCTTAATGGTAGAAATATTCATCTTTACAATATTAGCCTTGTGGACCCCATGTAATGTACTTGCCTTTCTAATAATTGTGCCATCAAGAATGTCCGTATGTAACATTTTAAACACCCTCATTACATGCTTGCAAATAAATCTTTGACCTATAATTGGGCAATCACATTGTGGCCATTTAGAAGTTGGAGCATGGATTGTCCACACTTTGGGCATGTGGTTGGTTGATTTCATGAATACTATGTCCTCCCCATTTGGTTGTAACAAAACATTGCAATTTGGAATATCCCAAGCTTAGAGGACGACACGAGCAACGATGCCTTATTGTTTATTATTCCTGATGCACCCAAATACTTTGCGCTACACATTGTACCAATAATGAGCGAGAACATCACCCACCAAATGATAAATTAGCTAGCCCATTTTACGTCTTGTGAATTTTTCTCGTGATGAATATAAAATATGCTTCATGTTGTTGTGGAAGGATTCCATAACAAAATTAATGTCCTACCCTACATGTGGGATGTTTCAATTACTAACACACCACATGTTTACCTTAGGTAACTAGTGTTTCTTTAGGTACTTCATGAAATGTGGCGCATTGGGATAAACTTTTGTAAGGATCTCAATTTGTTATTTGGCCAGTGTAACGGGGTTTGCATCAAGGAAACAACCTTGAAAATACATTGTCTTCCCAAGAGCAGATAGAACTTGTGTTCATTTGTCTACACTAGCAATCTTTTTAATTGCATTTTTTGCCCATGTTTTGCACACATGCCACATACAAGGAAATATTTTTGCATCTGGCCAAATGTTGCTAGCTACATAACATTTGCATAATTAAACTATTAGTTATGCTCAAAATTAAGCCACATTATAAGCTTGTAGAAAATTGGGAAAACATATGAAATCAACATAAGTGCAAATGGTTAACATTATATAATAGAGTGTGACAACATTATATCCTAGGAAATGATCACAAGAAAAAAAATGTAGAATTTTGCTTCATATTAGAATGGTCATAATGATTGTAATTAATATAAAAAACATAATGTCATTGCAACATTCCACACCAACAAATGACAATGTTGTGCAAGTAAATGCTACAACATTCCATTGTAGTAATTGACTAGTTTGGTCAACTAATTGTTGGAATGTTCTATAGCAGCAAATAACTATGTTTTATAACTAATTGCAACATTCCACAATAGTAAATGACCAAATCTTGCAACTAAATGCTATAACATTCAGACATACTAGCAAGTGGTTTTGTTCTACAACTATGTTTCAATGTGTTATTGTTTGATGGACTACAATGGGCATAACATTTTCACACTAGATTTAAGATTATTAAGTTATAGTTAAAAAATCTATGTTTTGCAATAAACAATGGACCACCATATTTTGAAGTTGGTTTAAAAAACAAATGAACATAATTGAGAAATAACATAGGACAAACCTTAGAACATTGATTTCAGCTTGTGCATTGTTGACAATAATAGGATATGGCAACTAATCAGCTAGCATACGTTCCATTAGTGTTCGCAAAACAAGGTCCAAATCATGTTCTTGACTCTTCCTAATGACAATATAAACACATGGTATTCCATTTTGTCACTCATCAAACACCATCATGGTGTACAACAAGTATTGCACACACAAAAACATATTAGATTTAATGTACCAACCTTGGAAAAACATGTAATCTAGTTTGTCAAATGGAAAAAAAAACAATTACCCTACTTTAGTTTGTCCCAAATGTTGCATCAAATGAAATAGAACTATGGGATCCAAATTTTGACATCATTTTTACCACCAC
>Ga0116230_10001427_pt1 | contig 22699 bp, 17 predicted proteins | sample S1TSphfallax_3_FD_88678 | JGI IMG/M metagenome (GOLD analysis project Ga0116230, IMG submission 88678) | Host-associated microbial communities from peat moss isolated from Minnesota, USA - S1T2_Fd - Sphagnum fallax MG | ecosystem: Host-associated > Plants > Peat moss > Unclassified | place... | reverse complement strand
TGTTCGGCGCGGGCAAGATGTTTCTGCCGCAGGTGGTGAAGAGTGCGCGGGTGATGAAGAAGGCCGTGGCGTACCTGACGCCGTACATGGAGGCGGAGAAGGCGGCGATGGAGGCCGCCGGCGAGGTGGTGAAGGCGCAGGGCAAGATCGTGCTGGCGACGGTGAAGGGCGATGTGCACGATATCGGCAAGAACATTGTGGGGGTGGTGCTGGCGTGCAACAACTACGAGGTGATCGACATGGGGGTGATGGTCCCGTGCGAGAAGATACTGGAGCGCGCGAAGGCGGAGAAGGCGGACATGATCGGGCTGAGCGGGCTGATTACGCCGTCGCTGGATGAGATGGTGCATGTGGCCAAGGAGATGGAGCGGCAGGGGTTCACGCTGCCGCTGCTGGTGGGCGGGGCGACGACCAGCCGCGCGCATACGGCCGTAAAGATCGCGCCGCACTACAGCCAGCCGGTCGTGCATGTGCTCGATGCCAGCCGCGCCGTGCCGGTGACCACCAGCCTGCTGAGCGACGACGGCAAGGCGGAGTTCGTGGCGAAGCACTGCGCGGACTACGAGGCGATCCGGCGCAGCCATGCGGCGCCCAAGCAGACTCTGGTGCCGATCGAAGAGGCGCGGCGGCGGCGCACGCCGATCGAGTGGCGGCCTGAGGACCTGCCGGTGCCGGAGTTTACCGGGGTGCGGGTGCTGGAGGATTTTTCGCTGGCGAGGCTGCGCGAGTTTATCGACTGGACGCCGTTCTTCCATACCTGGGGGATGAAGGGGATCTATCCTCGGATCCTCGAGCACCCGGAGCAGGGCGAGCAGGCGCGGCAGATCTTCGCGGACGCGAAGAAGCTGCTGGAGACGATGGTGCAGAAGAAGCTGCTGCGCGCGCGGGGGGTGTATGGGTTCTTCCCGGCCAGCGCGGTGGGCGACGACATTGTCCTGTACAAGGAGGACAGCCGCGAGGAGGAGCTGGCGCGGCTGCACTTTCTGCGCCAGCAGGCCAACCGCGAGGGCAGCGAGCCGTGCCGGTCGCTGGCGGACTTTATCGCGCCGCACGAGACCGGGCTGCCGGACACGATCGGCGCGTTCGCGGTGACGACAGGGCACGGGCTGAAGGCCCTGTGCGACCGCTTCCGCGCGGACAACGACGACTACAACGCGATCATGGCCGAGGCGTTGGCCGACCGGCTGGCCGAGGCCTTCGCCGAGTGCCTGCACAAGCAGGCGCGCGACCAGTGGGGCTATGGCATGGACGAGCGGCTGAGCCCGGCGGAGCTGATCCAGGAGAAGTATCGCGGCATACGGCCGGCGCCGGGGTATCCGGCGTGCCCGGACCACACGGAGAAGGGAACGATCTGGGAGCTGCTGGCAGTGGAGAAGAACACCGGCATGCAGCTGACGGAGAGCTTTGCGATGTGGCCGGGGTCGAGCGTGAGCGGGATTTACTTTGCGCATCCGCAGTCGCGGTATTTTTCGCTGGGCAGGATCGGGCGGGACCAGGTGGAGGACTACGCGGCGCGCAAGGGGATGCCGGTGGAGACGGTGGAGCGGTGGCTGGGGCAGAACCTGAGCTATGAGGCGGCGGAGCCGGTGCTGCAGGGGTGACGCAGATTCCCCTTCGACCGGCTCAGGGGAATGACAAAAACAGGACGGGCATCCAACGCATGGCGCGACACCGATATCCAGTCCCCCCGGGGCTAAAGAGCCAGTGTCTGTAGGTCTTTTACGGCGGGGCTGAAGCCCCGCCCCTTCAAAGCAAGACTCAATCAGAGGTTCGCTAGCGGTGAGTCGTAAAGTTCGCTACAGATTCATTGGAGGAAAGGTACGAAACGCTGAGGCGACGTCAGCATCATCGGGGTCCTTCAAATGCGTGTGTCGCAAGGAGCGCGACAAACTTCGCTCAGGATGACGGAGTATTTCTTGTGCGAACTGAAGACTCGGCATACTAGCCCGGGTGGGGGTGGGCGTGCGAGGATATGGGCAACGATCCTGCGAATGTCTTCCGCCGGACACACGGTACGGGAGCGTGGCAGTGCGTGGCCCGGCCGGGTCGGGGCGCGGGCGGAGTTTTCCGGGTACTGCACTGCTTACTGCCTGAAGAACAGAGCTGTACCGAAGGAGTTGGCGATGAGTTGCGTTTTGGGTATGAGGCGGCCGGTGGGGGTGCTGCTGATGGCGTTGTTTCTGCTGTCCGCGTTATGTCTGCTGGCGGCGCCGGCGAGGGCGGTGCGTACCCGGGCGGCCGCGGCGGACGATGGGGAGCCGGCGAAGCTGGCACCGGCGGAGCGGCAGCTGGCGCGCGACGTGTTTCAGCAGTTGATCGAGACGAACACGACGCACTCGACCGGCAGCACGACGGCGGCGGCCGAGGCGATACGCGCACGGCTGTTGAAGGCGGGGTTTGCGGCCGAGGACATGGAGATCGCCGGCCCCAGGCCCAACCGGATGAACCTGGTGGTGCGGTATCGCGCCCTGGGCAGGGGCACCGACGCCAAGCCGGTGCTGGTGATCGGGCATCTGGACGTGGTGGAGGCGGCGCGGGCGGACTGGTCGATGGACCCGTTCACGTTTACGGAGAAGGACGGGTACTTCTACGGGCGCGGGACGCAGGACATGAAGGACTCGGACGCGGCGTTTGTGACCAGCTTCATCCTGCTGAAGGAGGCCGGGTATGTGCCCAAGCGGGACATCATCCTGGCGCTGACGGCGGATGAGGAGGGCGGCGCGGACAACGGGGTGGACTGGCTGATGAAGAACCGGCCGGAGCTGGTGCATGCGGCGTTCGCGGTGAACCCGGACGCGGGCGGGATGCTGCTGCACGACGGCAAGGCGGTGGAGATGGACCTCGAGGCCACCGAGAAGGTGTATGCGGACTACGAGCTGACGGCGACCAACCCCGGCGGGCACAGCTCCCGGCCGGTGCCGGAGAACACGATCTACGAGGTGGCCGATGCGCTGGGGCGGCTGGAGCGGTCGCCGTTTCCGGCGGAGCTGAACGCGGTGACGCGGGAGTATCTGGAGGCCGAGGCGCGGCATGAGTCGCCGGAGAAGAAGCAGCTGATCTCGAAGATCCTGGGGCCGCGGATGGACCAGGCGGCGGTGGACAAGCTGAGCCAGGACCCGGGCTACAACGCGACCCTGCACACGACCTGCGTGGCGACGATGATGGAGGCGGGGCTGGCGGTGAATGCGCTGCCGGCGGAGGCCTCGGCGAATGTGAACTGCCGGATCATGCCGGGGCACTCGCCCGAGGAGATACGGCTGCGGCTGGCGGAGATTGTGGACGATGTGCGGGTGAAGGTGCAGTGGAAGGACGAGGGCGGGGCACTGTTCGACCATGCGCCGGGCCGCGCGCCGATGGCGCCGCCGCCGCCGCTGCCGGAGGTGATGAAGCCGCTGCGCGCGGTGGTGCAGTCGATGTGGCCGGGGCTCGCGATCGTGCCGGAGATGGAGTCCGGGGCGAGCGACTCGATCTATACGATGGCCGCGGGGGTGCCGAGCTATGGGTTTTCCGGCATGGGCATCGACGAAAACGACGACCGGGCGCATGGGCGCGACGAGCGGTTGCGCGTGGAGGCGTATTACACAGGGGTGGAGTTTACGCGGCGGATCGTGCGCGCGCTGGGGGACGAGTAGCGGGGGTCAGGCTTTGGGGTTGAGCGCGGCGGTGTTGCCGGTGGGGGTGGTTTGGCCGGGGGTGGCGGGGGCGTACTTGCTGGCGCACTTGGCCTGGAGCTGGGTGGCGTGGAAGGTGCCGTCGCGGCCGAAGGTGCCGATGGCGAGGGCCTGGGCGTCGTCCTTGAAGGTGTCGGGCGGGGGCTCGGCGCCGGTGTAGGAGACGCGCAGGGTCTTGCCCTGTTCGAGCAGGGTGAAGTTGGCGTTGGGGCCGGAGCGGGTGATGCTGCCGGGGGCGACGTTGCCGGCGACGCGCAGGTGGACGGTGTAGGCCTTGTTGCCCATGCCCTGGAGCTCGGCGATGGTGACGTAGTACTGCTTGGTGTCGCGCGCGCCGGAGACGGCGAGCCAGGCGACGGAGGCAAGGATGAGTGCGCCGGCGAGGAGGAACTTGAGCGGCTTGGGGCGGGGGGACGGCATCGGTCTTAGTTTACGACGTTTGCTGAGTTTGAAGAGCAAGGGCAAAGGCAAAAGCGGGAACGCAATGGACGCGATGGAAAGACGCAATGGGCGCAATGGCAGGGCAAGGCGCTGCTGTGGGGTCAGTCGTGGAAGGAGACGGGCAGGGTTCGCTGCTCGTGGCTGGACTGGAAGGCGAGTTCGATGAGGCGGACGGTGCGGGCGCCGGCGGCGGCGGGGACGGCGAGGGCGGCGTCGCCGTGGATGGCGTCGCGGACGCTGGTGTAGAAGAGGCGATAGTCGCCGGGGACGGTGGGGTAGTCGGAGCGCTCGAGCTTGACCGGCTCGGCGCGTTCGAGGGCGGTGGTGAGCACGCCCCAGGCGCTCTGCGGCTCGGCGAGCCAGACGGGCTGGCCGGGGGTGGGTACGGCGGTGAGCCGGGGCGGGCGGGCGCCGTTGAGCAGGGCGTGCTCCTGGGGGTCGAGGCCGAACTTGGTGTAGCTGGCGTGGGTGCCGTGGACGAGGAAGCGCGGGCTGGGCTCGGCGGCGAGCATGGTGGCGTGGCATTCGTAGCGGAGGCCGCGGCCGGCGACGGTGTAGTCGAGGACGATGTCGAAGGCGTCGACGATCTCGGACTGGTCGCGGTCGGCGCGGACGCTGGCGGTGATGTGGGAGGGGCTGCCGAAGAGGGCGAGCGCCTGGTCGAGCAGGTGCGGGCCGAGGTCGAAGTGGATGCCGCTGGCGAGGCCGCCCTCCTCCTTCCAGGTGTTGGGGCGCTGGATGGGGCGGTAGCGGTCATAGTGGCTGATGACCTGGGTGACGCGGCCGAGGGTGTTGTCGGCGATGAGCTTTTTGAGGGTGAGGAAGTCGCCGTCGAAGCGGCGGTTGTGGAAGGGGGCGAGGACGCGGCCCTGGCGTGCGGCGAGGTCGATGAGCCGGTTGGCCTCGGCGGAGGTGGGGGCGAGGGGCTTGTCGACGACGAGGTGCTTGCCGGCGAGCAGGGCGGAGGTGGCGAGCTCGACGTGGGAGTCGTTGGGGGTGGCGACGACGATGAGGTCGATGGCGGGGTCGGCGAAGGCCTCCTGCGGTGTGCTGAGGATGCGGACGCCGGGGTAGGCCTGGGCGGCCTTCTGGGCGCGCGACGGGGTGCGGGTGACGATGGCGGCCAGTTCCAGGCCCGGGACGGCGACGACGAAGGGGCAGTGGAAGACGCTTCCGGCTAGGCCGTAGCCGAGGACCGCAGTGCGAATGGGGGTGCTGGTGGAGCTCATATGCACCATGGTACGACGACCGGATGCAGCGGGGGGTGGCTGGGAATGGCCGGGTGGGGGTGAACTTTCCGCAGCATTTTTTGCATACCCTGCCGTCCCTGGCGCATCTGTAACAAAAAGATTGGAAGAGCGATAGGTCCGATGGAAAGGTTTACAGCTTTTCCAGGGTTGTTTGAGCCAGTGCACGGGCCGTGGGCAGCGGACGGGCCGGAAGAGCCGGCGCGAGGCCCGAATTGCACGGGACTGGCAGATGTGAGACAGCAAGGGGCGGGGTCGACCATTTAGCATGAAGAGTATGGCTGATATGACGAGATACGCGTCACGGAACGCGGTCGCCTGTTTGATGGGAGCGCTATTGGCGGCGACGGCGCTGCCGGCGCGTGCGCAGACGCCGGGCGGGGCGATGACGACGCCGGGCCCGGGCAGCAATGGGCCGGGCAACGGCGGGCAGGGCGGCGGCACGAACTCCAGCGGCAACGGCGAGCTGGGCGTGGCGCTGCAGGCGCAGCAGCAGTTGGCGCGGCCGGGGCCGGCGGTGAGCCCGACCGGCAGTACGTCGCAGAGCGGCGTGGACTCCAGTTTCCGCGGCAGTCTGGTGACCGGCAAGGCCACCGACGGGGTGTTGCCGCTGAGCCTGGATGAGGCGATCCAGCGCGGTCTGCGGACGAATCTGGGGCTGATCCTGCAGAGCTCGAATGAGCGCTCGGCCAATGGGCAGCGGCTGGTGCAGCTACAGGAGCTGCTGCCGACGGTGAACGGGCAGGCGTCGATCGAGGTGGAGCAGCTGAACCTGGCGGCCTACGGGCTGAAGTTTCCCGGGATCAAGCCGATCATCGGACCGTTCCAGGTGGAGGACTTCCAGGCGTCGCTGACGCAGAACCTGCTGAACCTGCAGTCGTTCCAGAACTACCTGGCGGCGAAGCACAACTTTCAATCGGCCAAGCTGAGCGCGCAGGACGCGCGTGAGCTGGTGGTGCTGACGGTGGGCAACGCGTACCTGGTGTGCGTGGCGGACGCGGCGCGCATCCTGGCGGTGCAGGCGGAGCTGGACGCCAGCAAGGTGAGCCTGGACCAGGCCACGGCGGCGCATGAGGCAGGCACCAGCCCGCGGCTGGATGTGCTGCGCGCGCAGGTGGACTACCAGAGCGAGCAGCAGACGCTGATCGCGGCCGACAACGAGCTGGCCAAGGACAAGATCGCGCTGGCGCGGGCGATCGGGCTGCCGCTGGAGCAGAAGTTTTCGCTGAGCGATACGACGCCGTTCGCAGCGCTGGACACGCCCGACCCGGATGCGGCGTTCGCGCAGGCGCTGAAGACGCGCAAGGACCTGGCGGCGGCGGTGGAGACCGAGCGTGCCGCGGAGGCGCAGCGCAAAGCGGCCTTCGACGAGCAGCTGCCGGTGCTGAGCGTGAACGGCACCTTCGGCGACCAAGGCACGACGGTCGGTCACTCGCACGGGGTGTATACGGCGGTCGGCGAGCTGAACGCGCCGATCCTGCAAGTAACCAAGACCAAGGGCGACGAAGAGGTGGCCGCGGCGCTGGTGGACCAGGCCAAGGCCAAGCTGAGCGACCAGATCCAGCAGGTGAACGCCGACGTGCGCGACGCGATTCTGGACATCCAGACCGCGGCCAAGCTGGTGGAGGCGACCAAGAGCAACGTGGACCTGGCGCGGGAGGCACTGAGCGAGGCGCAGCAGCGGTTCAAGGTGGGTGTGGACGACAACCTGCCCGTGAGCCAAGCGCTGGCGACCGACCGGCAGGCGGAAGACCAATACATCAGCGCGCTGTACCAGCACAACGTGGCCAAGCTTTCGCTGGCGCGGGCGCTGGGTGTGGCGTCGACGGACTATAAGACATATCTCGGAGGAAAGTAGCGTGGCCGATCAGAACGAACAACAGCAGGGACAGGGTGCGGAGACCGCGCCGCCAGAGGCGAAGAGCAACAAGCGCGGGATCGCGCTGGTCGTAGTCGTGGTGGTGGTGCTGGTGGCGCTGTTCTTCTACTGGCGCTCGACCTTTACCGAGGACACCGACGATGCGCAGGTGGACGGGAACCTGTATCAGGTGAGCTCGCGCGTCTCCGGACAGGTGGTGCATGTGGACGTGGACGAGGAGCAGATGGTCCACGCCGGCGACCCGATCATGGAGATCGACCCGAAGGACTATCAGGTGGCGCTGGAGCAGGCCGAGGCGAACCTGGCCGACGCGCAGGCGCAGGCTCAGCAGGCGCTGGTGAATGTGCCGATCACGGGCACGAATGTGCGGACGTCGGTTTCGACGACGACCTCGGACGTGGCCAGCAGCGAGGCTTCCGTGGCGCAGGCCGAGGCGCAGGCGCAGGCGGCCAAGGCGCAGGTGGACCAGGCGCGGGCGCTGGCGCAGAAGGCGCAGATCGATGTGGACCGGTACACGCCGCTGGTGGCCAAGGACGTGATCTCGAAGCAGCAGTTCGACCAGGCGGTGGCGACGGCGGCCGCGGACCAGGCGGCGCTGGATGCGGCCGACCGCACCGCGCGGGCGCAGCAGCAGGCGGTGCAGATGATGCGGGCGCGGCTGGCGCAGGCGCAGTCGCAGGCGCTGCAGAGCAAGAAGAACGGTCCCGAGCAGGTGAAGGCGCAGCAGGCCCAGGCCAACGCCGCCGAGGCCTCGGTGCAGCAGGCGCAGGCGCGGGTGGACCAGGCCAAGCTGAACCTGAGCTACACCAAGGTGGTGGCGCCGATCACCGGCATCGTGAGCCGCAAGAGCGTGGTGGTGGGGGCGAACCTGAGCGTCGGCCAGTCGCTGATGACCATTGTGCCGCTTGAAGACCTGTGGGTGACGGCGAACTTCAAGGAGACCCAGCTGAAGGAGATGAAGGTGGGCCAGGCGGTGGAGATTTCCGTCGATGCACTGGGCGGAAGGAAGTTCCATGGCCATGTGGCCCAGATCGGCGGAGCGACGGGCTCGTCGCTGAGCCTGTTCCCGCCGGAGAACGCGACCGGCAACTATGTGAAGGTGGTGCAGCGCATCCCGGTGCGCATCAACTTCGACAACCTGAACGATGAGAACAAGGACCACGCGCTGCGCATCGGCATGTCGGTGGAGCCGGTGGTACGGGTGAAGCAGTAGCGGCCAGCACGGTAGATCGGGCTGCAGGCGGAGGGCGACGAAGGTCGCCCTCCGCCTTTTTGCCGCTGCGTTCTCCGATGCAACGGCGCCGGTAAACGTGCAGGGGTGGGGCGGCATCCTATGCTTCCAGAGGTGACACAGGCATGGCAGTGGCAAGCAAGAATGGCGGAGCGGTCCACGGCGGGCGCGCCGCGAGCAAGGACTTTGTGACCGAGCACTGGAAGCAGAATGCGCGGGAGACCCAGAAGTGGGGCGAGGTCGTCGAGAGCCTGCCGCACCGGCTGGACGCGAAGGTGCGCGGAGAGATGTGCAAGCAGTTGAACCAGTTGCTGGCCGATTCGATCCAGCTGCGGGACATGTACAAGAAGCATCACTGGCAGGTCGCGGGGCCCACGTTCTACTCGCTGCACCTGTTGTTCGACAAGCACTTTGAGGAGCAGGTGGAGATGGTGGACACGATCGCCGAGCGCATCCAGCTGCTGGGCGGGGTGTCGCTCGCCATGGGCGGGGATGTGGCGGAGGTGACGAAGATTCCCGCGCCGCCGCGGGGACGCGAGGAGCTGCCGGTACAGATCTCGCGGCTGCTGGAGGCGCACAAGATCGTCATGGAGCTGTGCCACACGATCGCCGAAGCTGCCGACGAGGCGGGCGACGACGGCACCAACGACATGGTGGTGTCGGACATCCTGCGCGGCAACGAGCTGCAGTCGTGGTTCATCGGGCAGCACCTGGTGGAGATGCCGCTGACGATCGCGGAGTAAGGCCGGCGAGGCAGAAGCGCGCCTGGCAGGCGATGCCGGGCAGCGACGGGGTACGAATGCAGGGAAGTGGAGAGGGCGGTCCAGCTACGGCTGGGCCGTTCCTTTTTTTGTGCGGAAGGGCCTTTTGCACCGTGCGGGATGCGCGATCATCTATTGGGTATCGGGGTTGGGTTTCGGGCAAGAGGCGCGCTGGAGCCGGTACGGCCTGGGAACGGGAAGGATGCAAGGCGATGACGAACCTGCTGGCGATCTTCGAGCACCATGCGTACGCGGTGCTGTTCGGCTGGGTGTTGATTGAGCAGGGCGGCGCGCCGATCCCGAGCCTGCCGGTGATGCTGGCGGCGGGCACGATGAGCGCGGCGGGCAAGCTGCACATGGCGTATGCGCTGCCGATGGTTCTGCTGGCGTGCCTGATCGCGGACTCGGCGTGGTACTTCCTGGGCAAGCACTATGGGCGCAGGCTGCTGAATCTGCTGTGCCGGTTCTCGCTGGAGGCCAACAACTGCGTGACCAGGACGCAGGGCACGATCTCCCGGCGTGGGCCGATCACGCTGCTGTTTGCGAAGTTTGTGCCGGGGCTGAGCACCATGGCGGCGCCGATCGCGGGCCAGGCGCAGATGGGCTACGCGAAGTTCTTCGTGTACGACATGGCGGGGTCGTTGCTGTGGGCGGGGTTCTGGCTGCTGGCGGGGCGGTTCTTCGGGGACATGGCCAAGCGCAGCGGCGAGTTCTTCGGCATGCTGGCGCACTTCGCGGTGCTGCTGGTGCTGCTGGGCGTGGTGGCGCTGCTGGTGAACCGCCTGCTGCAGCGCTATCGTTTCAAGATGGAGCTGCGCGGGTCGCGGCTGGAGCCGCAAGAGCTGCGGGAGATGATGGAGGCGGCGGAGAGCGCAGGGCTGGAGCGGCCGTTCATCGTGGACCTGCGCCATCCGCTGGATGTGCTGACGGACCCGCTGGTGCTGCCGGGCGCGCTGCGCATCGGGCCCGATGAGCTGAAGCAGCGGCGGGACCTGATCCCCAGCGACCGCGACATCGTGCTCTACTGCACCTGCCCGAGCGAGGAGACCAGCGCGAAGGTGGCGATGGAGCTGCGCCAGCTGGGGGTGCTGCGGGTGCGTCCGCTGCGCGGGGGGCTGCAGGGCTGGAAGGACGCAGGGTATCCGCTGGAGGCGGTCCTGACGGTCTGATGCGGGGGGTGAAGGCCGTTTCCGTACCCTCTGGGGTCCGGGTAGTGGTCTGGGGAGATGGCGCGGTGGGCGGCATTCGTTAGATGATGAAGAGATGGGCGCGGCCGCTACAGCGACGACGGCAGGGGCGACGGGGGTGGAGCGCGCGGGGATGCGGCCGGCGCCGCAGCGGGTGGCGTCGGTGGACGTGCTGCGCGGGCTGACGGTGGCGTTGATGATCCTGGTAAACGATCCGGGCGACTGGGAGCACCTGTTCCGGCAGCTGGACCACGCGGACTGGAACGGCTGGACGCTGACCGACCTGGTGTTTCCGACATTTTTGTTCCTGATGGGCGCGTCGATGGCGTTTTCGCTGCGGGCGCGGATGGCCCGGGGCGACTGCTGGAAGACGCTGAGCGGGCATGTGATTGTGCGTTCGCTGAAGATCTTCGCGCTGGACATCGCGCTGGTGTACCTGCCGCGGATGCGCTGGCACAGCCTGCGCATCTACGGCGTGCTGACGCGGATTGCGCTGTGCTATCTGCTGGCGGGGCTGCTGCTGCTGGCGCTGTGGCGGCGGCGCGGGCGGACGGCGTGGGTCGTCGGGACGGTGGGGACGGTCGCCGCGCTGCTGCTGGGCTACTGGGTGCTGCTGCGCTGGGTGCCGGTGCCGGGCGCGGGGCTGCCGGGGCGCGACGTGCCGCTGTGGGACAAGGACATCAATCTGGCCTCGTGGCTGGACCGCGCGTCGATGGCATGGACGCAGCGATGGCTGCATACCGGGCGGCTGTTCCATGCGACGCGCGACCCGGAGGGGCTGCTGAGCACGCTGTCGGCGGTGGCGACGACGCTGCTGGGTGCGCTGGCCGGCATGTGGATGCAGGCCGAGCACCGGGCGCGGCGGCTGGGCATGCAGGCGGGGCTGGCCGCGGCCGGGCTGGCGGGCGTCGCGCTGGGCGAGCTGTGGTCGCTGTGGCTGCCGGTGAACAAGAACCTGTGGACGTCGAGCTACGTGCTGCTGGCGGCGGGGCTGGCGGCGCTGGCGCTGGCTGGGCTCTCCTGTGTGTTGGACGGGCGGCCGCTGCCGTGGCCGGGCTGGCTGCGCGTGGCGAGCTGGCCGTGGCTGGTCTACGGCTCGAATGCGATTGTGGCGTTTACGGTCTCGGCGGTGCTGGTGAAGGGGCTGCTGTTCTTTCAAGTGGCCGATGGCGACGGCGACCGCAACAGCGTGTGGGCGTGGATCTATGAGACGGTGTTTGCGCGGGGGGACTCGACCAAGTGGACGTCGCTGGAATTCGCGCTGGCTTTTACCGTGCTGTGCTTTCTGCCGAATTGGTGGTTGTGGCGGAGGCGCTGGTTCCTGAAGATCTAGAAGGGCCCGGATGCAAGTCCTGCAAGCGTACCTCAGGGGCGAAAGCCCATTATTTATCTACTGGCCTCGGCGGCGGGGCTGAAGCTCCGCCCCTACAAAGCAAGACTCAAGCAGAGCTTCCCTAAAGGGCAACGAGACGAGCAAGAGCGATACGGAGACGAGGAACGGCATTGGCATACGAAAGTTTGCGCGAGTGGTTGAAGGCGCTGGAGAAGGCGGGCGAGCTGAAGCGGGTGACGGCGGAGGTTTCGCCGCTGCTGGAGATGGCGGAGGTCGCCGACCGCGCGGCGAAGAGCGGGCGGGGAACGGCGTGGGCGGGCGGGCCGGCGTTGCTGTTCGAGAACGTGGCCGGATACAAGGGCGCGCGGGTGCTGATGAATCAATTTGGATCGGCCCGGCGGATGCGGATGGCGCTGGAGGTGGAGTCGCTGGACGAGATTGCGAAGAAGATCGAGACGCTGCTGCATCCGGTGGCGCCGGTGGGGGTGATGGACAAGCTGAAGATGCTGCCGATGCTGGCGGAGATCGGCGGATACTTCCCGAAGACCGTGAAGGCCAAGGACGCGCCGTGCAAAGAGGTGGTGCTGCGCGGCGGCGAGGTGGACGTGCTGAAGTTTCCGGTGCTGCAGACCTGGCCCGAGGACGGTGGGCGATTTATCACGCTGCCGTGCGTGGTGACGCGCGACGCGAAGAGCGGCAAGCGCAACGTGGGCATGTATCGCATGCAGGTGTACGACGGGCAGACGACCGGGATGCACTGGCAGCGGCAGAAGGTGGCGGCCGAGCATCTGCGCGAGCGGCTGCGCGCGGAGGCGGGCAACACGGCGGGCGCGGTGGAGATGATGGCGCTGACCGCGGGCTGTACCGTGGCTGCTGGCGAGCACTCGCTGCCGCCGCATGTGGTGACGAAGATTCGCGGCGAGCGGATGGAGGTCGCGGTGGCGATCGGCACCGACCCGGCGACGACGTTCGCGGCGATCGTGCCCGCGCCGCCGGAGGTGGAGGAGTACCTGATCGCGGGGTTCCTGCGGCAGAAAGCGGTGGAGCTGGTGAGGTGCGAAACGGTCGATCTGGAGGTGCCGGCGCACGCGGAGATCGTGCTGGAAGGGTATGTGGAGCTGGGTGAGTTGCGTACGGAGGGGCCGTTCGGCGACCACACCGGCTTTTACACGATGCAGGACGAGTATCCGGTGTTCCACATCACCTGCATCACGCACCGCAAGGACCCGATCTATGCGGCGACGGTGGTGGGCAAGCCGCCGATGGAGGACGCCTGGATGGGCAAGGCGGTGGAGCGCATCTTTCTGCCGCTGATGCGGCTGACGCTGCCGGAGATCGTGGACGTGAACCTGCCGGCGGAGGGCGTCTTCCACAACCTGATGATCGTGAGCATCCGCAAGAGCTACGCGGGGCAGGCGCGCAAGGTGATGAGCGGCATCTGGGCGCTGGGGCAGGCGATGTTCACCAAGTGCATCGTGGTGGTGGATGAGGACTGCGATGTGCAGGACGTTGCCGAGGTGACGCTGCGCGTGGCGAACAACATCGACCCGGAGCGCGATATCCAGTTCACGATGGGGCCGGTGGATTCGCTGGACCACGCGAGTAGGTTGCCGAACTATGGGAGCAAGATGGGGATCGATGCGACGCGCAAATGGGCGGCGGAGGGCTTTACGCGGGTGTGGCCGACGATGATGACGATGCCCGATGAAGTGAAGGCGAAGGCGCAGAAGATCGTGAGAGATCTGGGGCTGACGTAGAGAACGGCAACGGCGAACGCTAAGGCCGCGAAGGACGCAAAGGTTCGCGGAGGAAGGCGAGGCCGAATGGAAGTTTCTTCGGAACAGCTCCCAGTTGGCCAGTTTCCCAGTGGCCAGTAGTTGGAACGATATACTCATGGGGACGTTGGGTATGGATTGAGGAGACAGGTTTGGCGAAGGCGGAGATCGGGATCATCGGAGGCAGCGGGCTGTACAACATGGATGGCCTGACTGAAGTGCATGAAGAGGCGGTGGAGACTCCGTTTGGAGCGCCGAGTGAGGTGTTTCTGCTGGGCAAGCTGGAGGGGCGCAGTGTGGCGTTTCTGGCGCGGCACGGCAAGGGCCACCGGATTCTGCCGAGCGAGCTGAACTTCAAGGCGAACATCTATGCGATGAAGGCGCTGGGGGTGACGAGCATCCTGAGCGTGAGCGCAGTGGGCAGCCTGAAGGAAGAGCACAAGCCGACAGACTTTGTGATTCCTGACCAGTTTATTGATCGCACCTTTGACCGGACGGCGACGTTTTTTGGCGGCGGTGTGGTGGGGCATGTCGGGTTTGGCGATCCGGTGTGCGCGGTAGTGAGTGAGGTGTTTGCGAAGGCGTGCGCTGAGGTCGGCGTGGTGGGCAAGCTGGGCGGGACGTATGTGTGCATGGAGGGGCCGCAGTTCTCCACTAAGGCGGAGAGCCGGCTGTATCGCAGCTGGGGCGCGGACGTGATCGGGATGACGAACCTGCAGGAGGCGAAACTCGCAAGAGAAGCGGAGATCAGCTATGCGACCCTGGCGATGGTGACCGATTACGATTGCTGGTTCGAGGGCCACGATGCGGTGACGGTGGAGCAGGTGATCGCGGTGATGCACCAGAACTCCGGCAACGCGCAGAAGGTGGTGAAGGCGGCGGTGCGGTTGATGCCGCAGGATTTAAGCAGCTCGCCGGCACAGAGTGCGGCAAAGTTTGCGATTATGACGGACCGTGCGGCGATCCCAGCCGAGACGAAGCAGAGGCTCGAGTTGTTGTACGGGAAGTACTGGTAAAGCAGACAGTAGACAGTAGTGAGTAGACAGTGGTGAAGCAAAGGCAGCGGCAAAACTTTAACGCAGAGGGCGCTGAGGATAGACGCAAAGGGCGCAGAGGGAAATTGAGAGTGGCGATTCTGGTTGTGGGTTCGGTGGCGTTCGATTCTTTGGAGACGCCGAGTGGCAAGCGGGAGCGGGTGCTGGGCGGGGCGGCGACGCACTTCTCGCTGGCGGCGAGCTTCTTTACCGATGTGCGCGTGGTCGGCGTGGTGGGCGAGGACTTTCTGCCCGAGCATGAGGCCGTGATGACGGCGCGGGGCGTGGACACCAAGGGCATTGAACGTGCGCCGGGCAAGAGCTTCCACTGGACGGGCAGCTATCTGAAGGACCTGAACGCGGCGGACACGCTGGCGACCGACCTGAACGTGTTTGCGGCGTTCGAGCCGAAGATTCCGGAGAGCTACCTGGATTCGGAGTATCTGTTCCTGGCCAACATCGACCCGGTGCTGCAGATGCAGGTGCGCCGCCAGATGCCGAATGTGAAGATGGTGGCCGGCGACACGATGAACTACTGGATCTCGGCGCACCGGGAGAACCTGCTGCCGGTGCTGCGTGAGCTGGACGTGCTGCTGATCAACGACGGTGAGGCGCGGATGCTGAGCGGGCAAGAGAATGGTCTGCTGGCGGCCCAGGGCGTGCGCGCGCTGGGGCCGAGGTCCGTGGTGGTGAAGCATGGCGAGTACGGCGCGACGATGTACTTCGAGGGCGGATGCTTCCGCACGCCGGCGCAGCCGCTGGGCGAGGTGGTGGACCCGACCGGGGCGGGCGACTCGTTCGCGGGCGGCTTCTACGGCTACATTGCGTCGCAGAAGGAGCGCACGCCGGAGGTGCTGCGCACGGCGATGTTCTATGGCAGCGTGATGGGGTCGCTGGCGTGCGAGCGGTTCGGCACGGAGCGGCTACAGGCGACGACGAAGGCGGAGATCGAGGAGCGGTTTGAAGGACTGAAGGCGATCTCGCATCTGTAGGTTGTCGGAGTATTTCCCCAAGGGTGTCGTTCGTGTTCGAGACCGGAAAAATACCGGGGTCTCTCCACTACGCCAAACGATAAAGCCGTTTGGCTCCGGTCGAGATGACGAATTATGTCTGGGTATCGAGGTGAGCGGCTGAGAGGGTTGAGGACAAGGACGCGGCCCGATCGTGCGCGCGGCACAGCGCGCAGCGGTGCGCCGATTTGGGTGCCGGGCGACCCGGAGGCGGTGCGGCCGGTGTCGCCGGGCGAGACCTATCCGCTGTTCGCGGCGGGGCTGATGCTGGCGTTCGCGGCGCTGGTGGTGTGCTACTCGAAGGGATACCTGCTGCTGTACGGGGACGCGGTGGCGCACCTGGCGATCGCGCGGCGCATCCTGGACGCGCGCTGGCCGGGGATTGCGCAGCTGGGCGGGGTGTGGCTGCCGCTGCCGCATGTGCTGATGCTGCCCTTCATCATGAATCTGCGGATGTGGCAGACGGGGCTGGCGGCGGCGCCGATGTCGATGCTGAGCTACGCGGTGAGCGTGGCGGGGATATGGCGGCTGGCGCGGCGGCTGATGCGGCTGCGCTGGGCGCTGGTGGCGACGACGTTCTATGCGCTGAACCCGAACCTGCTGTATTTAGCGACGACGGCGATGACCGAGGCGCTGTTCCTGGCGCTGCTGGTGTGGGCTGTGGTGGCGACGATGGAAGGCGTGGCGGCGCTGGGTACGGGGCTGGCAGGGGTGGCGCGGGCGCGGATGTTTCTGGCCGGGCTGCTGGTGCTGGGCATGGTGTTTACCCGCTACGACGGCTGGATTGTAGGCGCGGCGGTGTGGGCTTGCTTTGCATGGGCGTTGTACAAGGCGGACGCGGAGCTGCGGCGCAGCGTGCGGGGCACGTTTGTGGCCTTCACCGCGATGTGCGTGGCGGGGCCGCTACTGTGGTTTTGGTATAACGCGCACTTCGAGCACGATTGGCTGGACTTTCTGCGCGGGCCGTACTCGGCGGCGCAGATTGAGCGCAAGACCGCGCCGCCGGGACAGCACTACCGGGAGTGGCACCGGCCGCTGCGCGCGCTGGTGTTCTTTACGCGCACCGCGCAGGTGGACGCGGCGGCGTGGGAGACGGGCTTCGGGCTGATGGCGGCGGCGGTGTATGGGGTGTATGTGCAACTCCGTAAACCCACATCTCATCCTTCGCAGGCCCAGGACCGAGATGTGGGGCACCCAGAGCGTTCTTCGAAGCTGGCTTTGCTGCTGTGGGTGCCGCTGCCGTTCTATGTGTATTCGGTGGCGTATGGGTCGGTGCCGATCTTCATTCCGCAGCTGTATCCGCATTCGTACTACAACGCGCGCTACGGGATGGAGATGCTGCCGGCGCTGGCGGTGTATGGGTCGCTGGCGGCGGAGCGGCTGGATGTGTGGCTGCGTAGCCGCGCGGAGGGCTGGGCGCGGGTGGGCGCACGGCTGTGGCAGCCCGCGGCGATGCTGCTGTGCGTGGCCAACTGTCTCGCAATGATGTACTGGACGCCGCTGGTGCTGAAAGAGGCGCAGGTGAATGCGACCACGCGGATGGCGCTGGAGCGGCAGATCGCGACGGTGCTGGAGGACGTGCCGCCGGAGGTGCCGGTGATGATGGCGGTGTCGGCGCACGTGGGCGCGGTGCAGACCGCGGGGCGCGACCTGAAGAGCCTGGTGAGCGAGAACGACAACGACAGCTGGCAGGCGGCGCTGAAGGACCCGGCGCACAGCGCGGCGCTGGTGATTGCGCTGAAGGGAGACCCGGTGGCGGAGGCGGTGCGTGCGCATCCAGAGGGGCTGAAGGAGCTGGAGGTGATCTGCACCACGGGCCAGCCGTGCGCGACGGTGTATGCGTCGACTGAGTGGCGCAGCGGGGTATCGAGGCCGTAAGCCACGCGCGACGCAGTTGGGGCATCAGACCCAGAAGCAGCAGAAGGGTGCGGCGGGGTACGGGGCGCCGAGCAGAAAGCAATGAACGATACGGACGGACATGACTCGCTGGATGCGGGCGGTGGCCCCGTTCGTTCCAACCCAAGGGAGTCAAGGAGCTGAGGTCATGGGAATCTTTCATGCGGACGTGAACAACCTGCGCGAGCTGTACGTGACGATGCTGGAGCGCGCGCTGAACAGCGAGAAGCAGATCGTGGAAAAGGGGCTGCCGGCGATGATCGAGAACGCGACCAACCCGGAGCTGAAGCAGGCCTTCGAGCAGCACCTGGAGGAGAGCCGGGTGCATGTGACGCGGCTGGAGGGGATTCTCGACGCGGAAGAGGGCGAGGCGAGCGAGTCCAAGTGCAAGGTGACGGCGACGCTGATCAGCTCGGCGGAGTCGAACGTGAAGGACGCTGCCAGCGCGGAGCTGAAGGATGTGGTGCTGATCGCTGCGGGCAACCAGGTGGAGCACCACGAGATCGCGGTGTATGGCACGCTGCAGACGTGGGCCGAGGTGCTGGGCGAGGACGACCACGCCGCCCTCCTGGAGAAGACGCTGGCCGAGGAGGAGAACGCCGACGCGTTGCTGAGCGAGCTGGCTGAGCAGATCAACGTCGAAGCGCCGGTGGCGTAGACCGAGTTTGCGACTTTGTACGACCGAGCGTCCGACGAGGCGCGTGATGTGCATTGGATGGGCCCGCCCGGGACAATTTCCCGCGCGGGCCGTTTTTTTGCCGGAACGAGAGGGGAATCAAGCTGGGTGAGGGCGCGGGGCCGGGCAGTGGTGGGGGTAGTATTCTGACTCGATGATGGAACCGCTGCACTTCTCGTCGCTGGAGCAGATGGTGCTCTCCGGGCCGGCCGGCCGGCGGCTGCTGATGGCGTGCGCGATGGGTGGTGCGATCGGGCTGGAGCGGGAGTGGCGGCAGAAGGACTCCGGGCTGCGGACGAACATGCTCATCTGCATGGGCTCGGCGCTGTTCACGATTATGAGTGTGGTTCTGGCGGGCGAGCCCGGCCCGGGCGGGGTAGCGAACAACCGCGGCCAGGTGGCGGCGAACATCGTGCAGGGCGTCGGCTTTCTGGGCGCGGGGCTGATCCTGCATGCCAAGAACCGGGTGCTGGGGCTGACCAGCGCGGCGACGGTGTTTGTGGTGGCGGCGATCGGGATGACCTGCGGCGCGGGGCTGTACATGGTGGCGCTGCTGGCGACGGCGCTGGTGCTGGCGGCGCTGCAGCTGGTGGGGCTGTTCGAGATGCGGCTGGCGTGGAAGCGCTACCCGATGATCTATGAGGTGCGCGCGGATGTGGGTTCGACGCTGCCGATGAAGGTGGTGAGCTCGGACCGCGCGGAGGCGATCGCGGAGGATGTGGCGTCGGCGCTGCACCGGATGCAGCGGGCGATCCTGACGGTGCTGGATGCAGCGGGGCAGCGGCTGAGCGTGCTGGAGCGGGACAATGTCGCAGGTATGGAGCGGGTGGCGTTTACGGTGATGGCGACCCGACGCCGGCACGAAAAGATACTGCACGATCTGCGGGCGAGCGACGCGACCGACCAGGTGGTGGTGTTCCCCGACGCGGAGGAGGAGTGAGCGGCATACGGTTCGTGAAGGCGCATGCGTGCGGCAACGATTTTTTGATCGTCGAGGAGAGTCTGGCGCGGGGGCGGCATGCGGCGTTGGCACGCAGGCTGTGCGCGCGGAATACCGGCATCGGCGCGGACGGCATTGAGTTTCTCGAGCGGCGCGCGGACGGTTCGTTCTTTCTGCGGCTGTTCAATGCGGACGGGAGCGAGGCGGAGCTGAGCGGCAATGGGACGCGCTGCGTGGCGGCGTGGCTGGCGCAGAGCGAGGGGCTGGAGAACGTCGTGTTGGGTACACACGGCGGCGCGCGCAGCTGCCGCGTGCTGCGGCGCGAGGGGGCGGTGTGGTGGATTGAGAGTGGCATGGGTGTGCCGCGTGCGATGCCTCGGAGGATTGAGATCGACGGCGTGGAGGGAGCGATCGAGGGCGCGATGGTGAATGTGGGCAATCCGCATTACGTGATTTTTGTGGAGCGCGAGGATTTTGGAGTGCACGGCATGAGCTGGCAGGCGCTGGGCGCGAAGATCGCCGTCGATCCGCTGTTCCGGTTCGGGACGAATGTGGAGTTTGTACGGGTCTTGAAGAACGACGAGATAGCGTTCCGCATCTATGAGCGCGGCGCGGGGCCGACGATGTCGAGCGGCACGGGCACATGCGCTTCGGCGGCGGCGGCGATGCAGCTGCGCGGCGCGGCGCGGCGGCTCACGGCGATCGCAGAGGGCGGTGCGCAGGAGGTCGCATGGCCGGACGCGCAGAGCGAGATGACGCTGGTGGGCCCGGCCGAGATCGTGTGTGCAGGAGAGGCGCTGGGCGATGCGGAGGTGGAGGTTGAAGGGCTTGGTTAGGCCGCGGCTGCGGCGCGGTGGGCGCGTGGCGGTGGTGTCGCCGGCGGCGTACACGCAGGCCGAGAAGGTGGAGCAGGGCTGCGCGCGGCTGCGCGACTACGGCTATGAGCCGGTGGTGATGCCGCATGCGCTGGCGCGCGGGCCTCTGTACTATGCCGGCACGGCGGCGCAGCGGGCGGAGGACCTGCGGGCTGCGTTTGCGGATGCGAGTATCGACGCGGTGCTGTGCACGCGCGGAGGGTGGGGGTCGATGGAGCTGCTGCCGCTGCTGGATGCACAGTTGGTGCGGGCGAACCCGAAGCTCTTTGTGGGCTACAGCGATGCGACCAGCCTGCATACGTGGCTGTGGAACGAGTGCGGGCTGGCGACGGTGCATGGGCCGATGGTGGCGGCGGACTGGGCGCGCGAGGACGGACTGGAGGAGCGGACTTGGCTCGCGGCGGCGGAGGGCGTCGGCACCTGGAGCGTGGGCGCTGCGGACGGGTTGCGGGTGCTGTGCGCGGGCGAGGCGGAGGGACGCCTGCTGGGCGGGTGCCTGTCGATCCTGGAGGCAGGGCTGGGTACGCCGTGGGCGCTGCGGACGGAGGAGCCCTGCGTGCTGTGGCTGGAAGACACGGGCGTGAAGCCGTACCAGTGGGACAGAATGCTGCGGCACCTGCGCTTCGCGGGCGCGATGGAGCAGGTGCGCGGCGTGGTGTTCGGCGATATGGGCGCGAATGTGGAGCCGCGCGAGATGGATCTGATGGAGGCGGCGTGTTTGCATGGGCTGGGCGGGTTTGCGGGGCCGGTGATGCTGGGATTGAAGAGCGGGCATGTACCAGGCGCGAACCGCAGCGTGCCGCTGGGCGCCTGGGTGAGGATGAGCGCCGCCGGGCTGTTCGCGGTGGAGTGAGAAACCCTGGGCTAGCGATGTATTTCGGACGAGCTAAAGCCCGTCCCCTTCAAAGCAGTGCCAGGTGGGACCCTATCAAGGGAGGCAAGGGAAGGCGCAATGGACGTAAGCGATAGGCCGAAGCGTGTGCATCTGATCGGCATCTGCGGGACGGCGATGGCGTCGCTGGCAGGGATGCTGCGCGCGCGCGGGCACCGGGTGACGGGGTCGGACATGGCGGCGTATCCGCCGATGAGCGACCAGCTGCGGGCGATGGGCATCGCGGTGATGGAGCCCTACGCGGCGGCGAACCTGGACGAGCGGCCGGAGCTGGTGGTGGTGGGCAATGCGATCTCGCGCGGCAACCCGGAGCTGGAGCGGGTGCTGGACGAGCGCATCGCGATGACCAGCCTGGCGGCGCTGGTGCACGATGAGTTTCTGCTGGGGCGCGAACGGCTGGTGGTGTGTGGCACGCACGGCAAGACGACGACGACGAGCATGCTGGCGTGGATCTATGAGACGGCGGCGACCATGCACGATGCGCGGTGGAGGCCGAGCTTCCTGATCGGCGGCGTGGCGGAGAACTTCGGCGCCAGCTTCCAGGTGGTGGACGGAACGCGGCCGTTCGTGCTGGAGGGCGATGAGTACGACACCGCGTTCTTCGACAAGGGGCCGAAGTTTCTGCATTACTTTCCCGATGCGGCGGTGCTGACGCATGTGGAGTTCGACCACGCGGACATCTATGCGGACCTGGAGGCGGTGAAGACGGCGTTCCGGCGGATGGTGAACCTGATCCCGCAGCGGGGGCGGTTGGTGGCGTTCGACGGCAGCGCGAATGTGACCGAGTGCTGCGCGAAGGCGTTTTGCCGGGTGGAGCGGTATGGCTTTGCAATGGGGTCGCACTGGCGCATGGAGGAGCTACGGCAGCAGGGGAGCTCGACGGGCTGGACGCTGCTACGCGCGGGCAAAGAGTTTGCACAGCTGACGCTGCCGATGGCCGGCGAGCACAATGCGCTGAATGCGACCGCGGCGGCGGCGCTGGCGGCCGGGCAGGGCGTGCCGGTGGAGGCGATCGTTGCGGCGCTGGCGAGCTTCAAGAGCGTGAAGCGGCGACTGGAGGTGCGCGCGGAGGTCGCCGGCATTACGGTGATCGACGACTTTGCCCACCACCCTACGGCGGTGCGCGAGACGCTGCGGGCGCTGCGTGCGGCCTATGCGGGACGCAGGCTGTGGGCGGTGCTGGAGCCGCGGTCGAATACGCTGCGGCGCAATGTATTTGAGGCGGAGCTGGTGGAGGCGCTGGCCCTGGCCGATGAGGTGGTGCTGGCCGAGGTCTTCAAGAGCGAGGCGGTGCCGATGGCGGAGCGGATGCATCCGGAGCACGTAGTGGCGGCGCTGCGGCGGCGCGGCGTGCCGGCGGTGCTGGGCGCGGACGCGGCGGCGATCGTGGCCGAGGCCGCGCCGCGGATGCGCGCGGGCGATGTGGTGGCGATCCTGTCGAACGGCGGGTTCGGCGGGATCTATGAGCTGTTGCCGAAGGCGCTGGGGGGCCAGGGCGTATCGACGTAGCGAGAGGCAGGTCTCTCCACCGCGGCGGCAAACGCGCCGCCTTGGGTCGAGATGAAAATTTCTTGGCAAGACCCACAACTGCTTCGGCGCTACCGGACGAGCGAAAGCTCGTCCCCTTCAAAACCGGCCAGACTGCACCGCTCCCCGGCATTGGGAACCGTCATTTTAGAGCGTGGGACACGGTATGCTGAGCGGGTATGTTCTCTGCGTTGCGGATGCTGCTGGTGTTCATTGGACTGGGGGCGCCGGCGGCGCTGGTGGGGATACCGTGGTCGGCGCTGCGCGGGAACTTTGGCACGATGTACGGCTGGGGGATGGGTGTGATCCGGCTGGGCGTGCGCT
>Ga0116230_10001426_pt1 | contig 22707 bp, 24 predicted proteins | sample S1TSphfallax_3_FD_88678 | JGI IMG/M metagenome (GOLD analysis project Ga0116230, IMG submission 88678) | Host-associated microbial communities from peat moss isolated from Minnesota, USA - S1T2_Fd - Sphagnum fallax MG | ecosystem: Host-associated > Plants > Peat moss > Unclassified | place... | reverse complement strand
TTTTATTTGTAAATTTTGTTGGTTCTTGAAACTTTGGACCCACTTTGGAGGTATTTTGAATTGTCACCCTTATGCAATGCATTGAGTAGGGAATTGTCGCATATGAACATTGAAATTGGTGATCATTAAGAATTTCTAGTGGACAAAATGTTGGTGATTCTTTTTGGAGTTCATGTAGTATCTCTAAAAATACTTGCGATTTAGTAGAGTGTGAAAGTTCATATATTGAAATATTGTGAATAAAAATTCTTGTAAATGGATTAAAAGTTGTTGCAATAAATTAAAAATCAATGATATGTACATGCCTCATAAGATTGAAGATTCATATTATTATAGTACACTTCAAGGCCGATTTTAAAAGATATTTCTACCTTGTTGTATTTACACATTTTTTAACATTACAAGATGATGATTGAATTCAAGTTATATATGTGATGCTTGAAGGTTAAAATGAACTTGAAGATCTTCAGAATATTTAGGGCAATGAATTTTTATTATTACATTCAATTTCATTGTAAGAATGTCACCATGAATTAAGCCTCAAACCCAAAAAGATTTCATTTTGCATGTGATTAAGTTTCGATGTTTCTTGTGAAACATAATCATAAATGCGATTTTTTTAATGTTTAAATCGAGCTAAAAGATACAATTATTCTATGGTTCCTATGTGAGAGAAAGTTGTATAAGTTGGTCCATGTTTGCATATATTTCTAAGCCCAAAAACCATTTCATCTAACAATCAACCTTGTGATCGGTGAATTCTTTTTGAAGTGGCCAATCGAATAGCAAATTGTATTCTACTTACAGAATGCAATTGATTCTTCCAATGTGTATTTCTTTTATTAAAGGTGTCCACATGGGTTTAATTAATCTTTTTGTCTATGAAAATTATTTTCTACAATATTGTGTTAGTGATTTAACTTTTAGATTCAAATATTCAATCCAAGTTAAAGAAAAATGTGGTTTTGAATAATCTATCTATTCAAGTTTATTAAATACCATTTAATTTTTAATACAAAGTTCAACGAGCATATATGTATTCATTTGCATAATTTTATGCAATCATGTTATTTTACTTGGATCATTTGAAAGTTTGTATGTTGAGAAAAGTGAATAGTGTCATGTGTTAATTGCTTCAAGTGTATATGTTTGACCTATATTTTGATGGAAAGCCTTAAAATTATATTCAATAATTTTTTTTATTTTTATAAAAAAAATGGTCTTGTAGGAATACTGAAAGATGATTGTAAACATAAATTATTTATTATGCTTATATACATATTGGTTTGTAATAGCTACTTGAATGAGTGTATTTTATATGATGCATGTCATTTTGATGCATTACACTATGTAATTCATAACATTTGATTTTCTCCTGCTGAAAGTTTGGAGCTATTCTATTCAGACCTTCAAGTGATTTTGTGATTATCCATGTCGCATCTTGTTTTGGTGGAACTTGACAAAAATCTCCACACACAATAATGTTCAAATTTTCAAAAAACAATTACGCACATAATGAGTTGTTGAATTTTTTTTTTTTAATTAATGATAATTTTGATACGTTTGGCAACAATTGATTCAATTTTTCAAAACTCTAGTAACTTTATGACTACATCCATGATTACAAATTTGCAATTGTATTTACCACTAATGACTATATGACTATATCATTCATTCAAATTTTTTATTTTAAACATCGAGTAATAGACATGGTCATAGTCATAAACATCAATTCCATGTGACCTTTGTGGTTGTGATCATTTTGAACATATGATTATAAAACATGACTAGATATAGGATTGTGTAGTTTTACATGTTCTTAATTAGTAAATTGGGTTAATGTTTTAAATACTTGTTGTACTTATACAATATTGTTTTAAATATATTATGAGAACATTTGAATAAGTTTGAAATAAATATGATGGTTTTAAAATACCCAAAAACGTTATAAAGCATTGCAACCAATAATTTTGTTGTTTATCCTTACTTTTAATGATTTTAAATGATTTGAAAATGATATTTAAAAACTAATAGTCTATATAGACCTTTACACAATAATAATATAATGTGACATTCATTGGGTCATAACAATTAGAAAAAATTGTATGTAGGCTCGTTAATCATAGGGTTTTAATAATTGGTTATTTCTTACATTGTCATTGCAATGGTGAATTTATTTATCACTAAAAATGACTACATTGACACTCAATCTTTATTCTACCATTGTTAAGGTAGTCAATTTCTATCCCCTCTCCAAAGGGCCATATATTCTTGCCTATTACCTTGCCCTAAGGTCAGTTTTTTCGGTAAATAATCCTCAGTAAATATATATATTCAATATTTTTAAATGAATTCATTTTTTGAATTTTTATTTTTTTTGTTTTGTCAATGTGCAAACTAACCCTAGGCTACGGTATGTTTAAAATGTTTGTTTTAATAAAACAATGAGTTGACCAATCAAATTGGTGTGTGGTAAAGCATGATTGGCTATTTCTTCTATCTTATTAAATAAATCTAATTTTGTAAATAATAAGACATTTTTGGTCCACCCTAATGAATTGGTTAATAGTTAATGTTTTGTATGGTATGAACACACATTTACATCTTGCAAAGAATTTCATTTTGTTTATTAATCAAAATGAAAATAAAGTGTCATCGGCACAAAAACTACCACAACCAAAGATTTCTCATGGAACCAAAATCCTTGAAGAGATTATTATAACTCTTATAACTAGTCTCAAGTTTCAGCACAAGCCAAAATATCATCTTTCAAAAATGCTCATACAAAAATAAGCCTAAACCCTAAACCCTAAATCCCTTAAGCTACTATACTCTATAATGAATCTAAACACAATATGCTTGCCTTTGTAGGCAAGACCAATAAAAGTAGAACCGTTGTAAGTAGGGTGGACGTCTCCTTGTTACAAGTAGCAAGTCCGCTCCGGGACATTCGGCGCCGGGAGGTGCCGAGCGGGGTTGGGTGCAAGTTAAAAAATGCTCTTTGTTTGGACCTCGGACGACAATGGAAGCTGCACGGAGGGAGGAGCGGGGAGGAGCGGGGAGGAGGGGTCTCACAGGCGACGTAGTAGCGACGGTTCATGTAATAACTAATAACCCAGAGCGCGACTCTTTGTAGGTAGATATAGGGTTTAGAAGGAGACTGTTTAAAGTTCGATTCGCAGTGGTAGAGGAAGATGGAACATCTGGACACAGTGGTAGGAGGGAAGTTGAGACGTCGGAGGAGGGAAATCGTAGTGGCAGACGGAGCTTTAAGGTCATCTCACTGTTTCTAATTTTCAGGTTGCCTGAAATTGGAAGTGTGTAGGGTTTTCACTCGTTATGAGGATACATTTTTAATTAAGTTACTTGGTCTGTTGGAAGCTTGTGAAGTGATTTTGCTATCAAACCCTAATTTTTCTGGTAGCAAGGGTTTCAAGTAAGTGAAGGATGAAGGGATGGCAGCAAAAGCAAAGCAAAGATAGGAAGAAGGGAAGTACAAAAAGCTTAACAAACTTTCCCGGAACATGCAGCAGTGGAGTGAGTTCGAAGTAAGTGAAGGATGAAGGGATGGCAGCAAAGGCAAGCAAAGATAGGGAGAAGGGAAGTAAAAAAAGCTTGCCAAGTGGACCGGGAACAGGCAGCAGTGGAGTGAATAGTGCCAGTGGTGGGAGTGCGGGTGGTGGGGGCAATAGTGGGGGTAGTATAGATGCTTTTGGTCGTTCTGTGGCAAAACTGGCAGTTGCCCAGGTGTGCGAAGCTACAGGGTTCCACGCATTACAGCAGTCTGCTGTTGAAACCCTAGCTGACATAGCTCTGAGGTATCTTGGTGACCTTGGAAAAGCAGCACACTCATATGCAAATCTCTCTGGCCGAACACAATGCAATGCTCTAGATGTAATTCTAGGAATAGAGGATCTGGGTTCGGGCCTTGCAGGAGCTGCAGAAACCTCTCGTTGTGTTGCCAACTCAGCTGCCCTACGTGATGTAATGAGGTATGTGGAATATGCAGAAGAAATCCCTTTTGCAAGACCTGTTCCTCATTTTCCAGTATTCAAAAAACGGGCACCAACCCCTAGTTTTGCTCAGCTTGGTGAAACACCACCCCACCCTCACATCCCTTCCTGGCTCCCTGCATTTCCAGACCCTCATACATACTGTCATACACCTGTCTGGAATGAGAGAAAAAGTGATCCACGCTTGGATAAGCTTGAGCAGGCTCGACAGCGTCGGAAAGCTGAGCGATCGCTTGTTTCTCTCCACCTCCGCCTATCAGGCCGGGGTGCAGTGGTCAGTGACGGGTCCAACAACAACCTACTCAATCTGGTTGTCACCAGTGGGGGGGATTCTCAACCGTACTCACGACAGCAATGGCCTACACAAGAGCAAGATGTCTCAAGTGTAAAAACTGCACCAGAGGCACATGGCTCAAAAGGGAAAGGCAAGAGGCCAGCAGCTCATCATCCATTTCTAGCACCCCCTCTTTCAGCTGGCGAGAAAGAAGTCACCCTTGTTACTCCCTTCAGAGGAACCACAGAATTGCATGCACAGAATCAGGACTCTCATGGGCCAGCTGCATTGCCATCAGTGCTGGAGGCATTTGCACCAGCACTTGAAGCTGTAAAAAAAGGTTTTGAAGTTGTAGATTCTGGATCAAGGCCCTTGAAAGAAAAGCAGCAGACCTTCATTGCAGAGACAAAGGATCGGATGCCAGTGTCTCTCACATTTGATTGGGGACAAAAGACTCGAGCAAAGGCACTTGCTGCAAAGCGATGCTTGGCACAGCCTGTCTCTCCACCTTCCAACAAGAGAGCAAGGGGAAATGCTTCATCATGGAAGGAGGAAGAGAAAGATGAGAAGAGCAAGAGAGCAGAGCAAATATTAGCTCAAGCCATGGAAGAGTCTGAAGAGGTAGCGCAATGACTTTTCTTATGCCCATGAAACTTTCTCTTCTAGTTGTAAAATTCTCAATGTGAGGAAATTAGTGATTCTAGCAATGTTAAAAACTGCACTATTCTATCAAAACAACTCCATTTTTTGCTTGTGCGCACCACTTTGACAGGTCTGATGTCTAAAAGGTTTTGGTTCCAATGATGTGATTTGAGAAAAGCTTCAAATATGCTCATGTTCAGGAATAATAGTTGCTGGTGTGAAGTGCTTTAGGTTCTTGTGATCTCCAGACCTCACAGGTGTGATGACTATAACTGAACCATACTTGCTATATTGACAAAACACTGTCAATGTAGTAGTTGGGCAGATTGATTTATACTTATATGCACCTGCCATTGGGAGTTGATGAAATCAGTGAGAAGTCATGGCAGCTCATCACTGCTAATTCATGATGAAGGTCTTCTCTGACACTTTGTTGAGCGACTCTCATATGGATATCACTGCACTGATTCATAACCTTCAGAGTGCTGTTGTGGAGATTTTGCTGCAATCTTGTAGTTGTAACAAAACTCTTATGTGTCCATAAACCACAACTATGCTTAATTTTGGTTTCTTTTGTGTCTTCTAGTTCTTTCCTTATTCTTCTAGACATGCTTAGTTGACCTGTAAGGTTCTCTTGTAAGTGGGGAGCTTTTTTAAGCCTACTTGGTCCTTGCATATTTACCCTTGTTGTATGTTATTCTATGTTTTTTCTTCTTATTGTGTATTCTTTTTTGTTTTTCCCCTTTTCCTTTTGCTATATTTTTTCCCCTTCTATGTAGGTAGTTTGCTAGCCAGTATCATGGCTGAGTTTTCACATTACTTCTGGACTTGCGACAGAAACTCAGGACACAGGTTAGTGGGTACACTTACCTATACATACTGTAGGGAGCTGATGAATTCAGTGGGGAAGTTGTGAGAGAAGAGTTGCTGCCATGCATGTTACTGTTGATGGTCCCTGAACACAGAAGAGACTGTCACTTTTGTTCATACTGATTGATTTTTTTGTTTTCATTATAGTCCATCCCATCTGTGTTGTTCTTTCTTCGTGGTTCAGAAAGTCATTTTATTTAACCCCAGGGGTGATGGCTCAGTGGTATAGCCCCTCTCAGGGACCCTGGGGCCTCAAAAAAGGTTCTAGGTTCAAACCCACTGGTGTGCAGGTGAAAGCCCTACTGGCCCTTTGCCACTGAGCTTGACTTGGGGTGCCAACAGCTTGTTAGTCGCATTGTCTGCCATTGTGTTCACAAAAAACAGGAAAAGAAAAAGAAGTCCTCTTACTTGGAAGTCTTTTTTTGACTGCAAGAAAAGTTTTAACCTTGTTCTAGCTTTCTCAATCAGAAGTATGAAGATTTCTCAATTCTCATGAGAGATTTTATTTCTGGAAAGGATGTCTTATGTTAGGAACATGCGGTCCATCCAAGAAGAGCATCATAACTGTGGGAATGTGGCCCCTTGAAGTAGTTAGAAATGTGCAAGGAGACATTCAGTCACATTGGCAAATTTTGTATCATCCTTATGAAGGGTTGGAATCAAAAACTAATATTCATAATGGAGGTCAACTACTGTGGAGCAAGCATATGGAGAATTCTTAAAAACTTGAGTCGGGGAAGAAAACTGCATGGATCAAATATTAGTGGCTTCTTGAAAGTGTACCATCAAATAACTAAGCAAAACTTCTCTGTTAGTACATACTTGGGGAGTTGCATGCTTGCAATATGGTAATTGTTTCAAACCTCTCCAAGGGATGATTGTAATTGAAGCCTCTCACCATAGACTTGTAGTCTCTCTTGCACTCCATTCAAATGCTAGAAGCTGAAAGAAACTTTTCTCTACACCTAATTTGAGACAATACGGCCATTCAACATAGAAAAACTCTCAAAATTTGTAGAGTAACATTTCTAGATGCCAAGAGAACACTCCAAAATTTCCATTTGAAGTCTGATGCCACATACCAGACTAGTCCTGGTAGTACCTCGTGTCCCTACCAGGTACACACTGGTATGAGGCTGCCATTGCCTCAGATCATACCAGTCTGGTGTTGGTGGGTTCTTTGATACCAGGACTAGTACCAGTCTATATACTAGGGTTCCACTTTGGTACCCACCACTAAAACTAGTATGTAGTATGTGTACACAAAAGTCATAGTAATGGCTGTATGTGTATACAGAAACATAAGAGTGTTAGATGATTTTGGACCATAGGAGCAGACACTCACCCTTCTATTGTTTCAAGGTACTTGCTTCCTTCCCATATTTGAGAGTGTGGGTGAACTAGAGAGAAACCAAAAGTTGAATTGAAGACGCTCGTCAAGGACAAGCAATGAATATCCCACCAAGGAGCAAAGAGATCTAGCAATGACCCAAAAGTAGATTACAAGCCATATGAAGAACATGCATTGAGTGAATTTAAAACCAGTTGCATGAGAACCAAGCTTGAATGGCAGGAGTCAGGAGTCATAGTAGACTTGCTCTTATAGCAAGATCTGTAGGAGTGGCACTCACTTTTTGTTTAGTGGAGGTAGGCCTGAGGGCTCATAACACAATCTGAAATTTCAGAGTGCCACGTTACCACAAGCACCTTCACAATAAATAAAAAATTATTGACACCTTCCTTTCACATCCCTTGAATTATTGTGATAAAAGGAATTTAATAGGTATCCGTTTTTTGGTGTTGTTGTAAATACAATAGATGGTTGGGGTGTGTTCATTTTTTTTTTACTACCATAATCACAATAAGGAAAGGTTTGGGTTCATTTTTTTCTTGCTACCATAATTACAATAGGTGGTGAGATTTATTTGCATTTTCTCTCACGATGCAATGATGAAAAGGAGCAACAGTTCTTTGATAAAGGATGAAATTTCAGCATTCTAAAACTTGCTTACTTGCTATACAAGCAACATGTCCAAAGGCTTAAAAGAGGATTGCAACAAATTTGAATAGCTACTATTTGTGCTCATTAAATCGATGACAGAAACTTTCAAAACTAAAAACTAGGCTAAAGTAACATAAAAAAAAAAAAACCCTTTGATTTTGCACATGATTATCTACATTTGCAATGTAATGTTCATAGCTTATTTATGTGATGTTTAATTCCATGAATGCATGATGATAGAAACAGTGGTGGGTCATCATTATCAATATATGACAATAATTCTAATTGAAGTGTCAAAACAAGCGACAAAGGAAATACAACAGTGCACTACAAGCAACCCAAACTAGTATGTCACTATAAAACTCTTAGCTCAATAACTCGCACAAAGAAGCTACATGTTTTAATAATACAATGAATTTTAGCTTATTGATTAATATCAATTGGAGGCGGGAAAAATGGTGAAAGTTTTAACATCTTGACCTAATGGGATGGGAAAAAAAGGGGAAAAGGTTTTTGCATTTCAATGTGTAGTTTTTTATCTTCTCTTTTCTTACATAATTTACAAGCTACGGTTGACAAACCTGTTGCGTCACATGAAAGTGAATAAATGATGTTAGAGACTGCAAATATAGTAGAAAATGGATTAAAAATGTTGAATCTTCTTCCCAAAAAGTTGTTAACAAACTCAAGGTGAGCTCTGAAGAAAATATGACAGAAGATTAGGAAATAAACAAATTTTTGACAGCAATGGAAGAAACAACCGGTGGAAATGACTTGGACTTTTTTGACCAAGTCCTATTTAATCAGGTGAAAAATGAAGAGGATGAGAAAGAAATTGTGAGCATGAAAGATGAGTCTTCTCCATCTAATCAAGGCCATCTAGTTGAAATTTTGGAAAATGTGGAGCAAGTGATTTTTTTTGGTATGTGATAAACTTATTGAATCTAGAGTTATGTTGATGGCAAGTCTCTATTCACATGTCTTGAAAGAATTTTTAAAATAGATCTTCTCAACATTTGTAAAGACTTTTTGGTGGTTTTTGGGTAAAGAGACTTAATAAATGTGTTTGTTTTTAGGTTTTGAAGGTGAGCTTTGAAGCAACCACTCCTAAGGCTCCACAAAAATTGAAAGGGTTTGCAAAGTCCTATCTCTTGATCAAAGATCAAGATATTGAAATTGAAAGATTCAAGGGTGAAAATAGTGGCAACAAATATGTAAGTTTATTGGAACATTCAACCAAACTAAAGCACTTGTATCTACATGCTTTGATTGATCATGTCATATCTTTCTTCTTACACTTGTTTTTCATAGTTTTGAGTCAATGACATTATAGGAACAAAAACCATCAATTGGGGAAGAAAACACAATGAGGGCACCTATTAACAATATTGATCTAGTGGGAGAAATTCATGTTGTAAAGGCAAGCCAAGCCAAGATAGATGTTCAACAATATGGAGTTTTTTTGCTTAAAGTTATGATTGGAATTCTGCAACATATCATACTTTGGAAACTTCAATACGACATGTTGAAGATCCATAATATTGTTTTTTTTTAAACATAATCCATTGTCAAAAACCAATGAAAAAAAAAAATTCATTAGTTTTGAACAATTGCTACATTGATGAAAATCTAGTAGAACAATACATTGATGACAAAACAATAATACTTTGCACACATCGAAAGGATGTTGATTATTACAATGATTTGATTCTTCACATGAAATTTCTAGCTGACCAAATCTATGTTATTCAATTGGAGATAAATGCAAGGAATGTTGAACACATTTAATCTTGAGTGAACAATGAAAGATTTAATCACATGCAACATGTTGCATTGGGAGCACTGCTTATGTTGATTGAAAACATTGATTTAAAAGTTGGTGCCGCAAATGGAACCATTGGAATTGTAACAAAGTTGGAGTTTGATTTAGAAGATAATGTTTGTAGCATTTCCATTGCACTTAATCCATCAAAACATGTGCAAATAGTTTGGAAAAAATCAATTAAAAAAAATAAAATTTCAAGGACATTTTTACAAAACATCAGTTTTTAAAATGTTAGGTTAGGTAATTACAGGGCACAAATCCCAAGGTGCAACGATATCATCCAAGGTGATGATATGTATTCGTAAATTTTTTGCACGAAAATTAGTGTATGTAATGTTAACTAGAGTTAAAAGTCGAAAAAATTTGAAAATTGTTAACAATCTTCAACCCTTAGACATACAACCTATGTTGCCATGTTCTTTAAAAAACATGAACATTGTTGTAAATTGAAATATTAACACATGTATCATTGTAATCTAATATGCACTATGTGCAATTCTTTTGATTAATTTTACCAATCTCCTTTCCACTCAATGCACAAATTGGGCGTATTTTTCTAGGTTCAAATCATAGGTTGAGTTATACTTTAAAACAAATTTAAATGTCATTTCTTACAAAAATATCACATATATACCAAATGTTATACTTACATTTTTAGATTATATCTTTAATATATGAAATGTTTAATAAATATTGAGAGTTAATTAGATTCGTTGTTAAAACATATTTGTAATTTGGTAAAAACATTTTGATAATTGATACATACACAACTAGAATTTAATATGTTAACATTTAGTTTAAAATGTTTTTACAAAATTGGCATTAAGGTTAAATAATATTATGCAGATTTATCATGTATATTAATTGCATGCCTTTCATTTTGACAACTTGTGGCCTTTTACAGCTATTTGTCAATTTCATTTTTTTGAAAATATAAAATTTCAAATTTAATAGTTGTCCATGTGTCATTATGACCTCGGTTTCATGAACCATTGGAACAAAACAAACAAACAACCTTCCTTCATGTATATACATATTTTAAAAATTCATTTGAACTTTTACTTGCTCATGATTGTTTCAAAGTTTAAGTTTTTAAAGAATTAATATGAGATGTACCCACATCTAATTAATAAAATCAATCCAAATTCCAGTGAGTGTTAATTGGATTTTGGTGTTTCAATTTCCAAAACCAACCACAATATTAAAACACACATTACTTTTAGAATCATTACACACATTATAGAATTTTGATTTTTTATAAAAATATTAATTGAGATGCACTTCACCCACTTTGCATTGTTTATTATATTTATTGAACATCAATTTAAAAAGGTTTTGAAACAAAATTTTGTTTTGTTCCTTCTTGGCATTGCACATCGAATTTATTAGATAGGAAAAAAAAAAATGACCCAACAATTGAAAGGGGGAAAATATGAATACCCTTTATAAAATTGGGCATTAGGCCTACCTCCACTCTGGGTCCCAGAAGGGACCAACTAGTTGTCCTTTGCAAACAGTCCAAAAATCAAAATGCTTCTGTTGGTGAACCTTCTTTTGTGTTGGATTCTGCTTGCCATCAGAATCTTGCAAATATCTTTTGTTTAGAAAACTTGGGAGTTTGAGAACAACAGACAAGGGGAAAAGGCACTGAGACCCACCATAAACTCTTTCCAGAAGACAGACAAGGGAAGGGAAGGTAGGGAGTTTCTTCCTTTGACAACAGGGACAACACATGCAAAAACGCATGATCTGACAAATGCTGTTATAATCTGAGAAATTTAATCCAGGCTTTCTCAAAGATTTTAAAGCTGGCAAAGGGGAAGGGTTTTCTTACTGTTTGTGATTGCAAGGTATTACATTGGGTGTGCACATACACATCTGTATGACTTTTTTAGTGATGCTCAGGCCTGATATCATTTAACAAAAATGGGTCAGATAAGGACTGCATAACAGCCATTTCCTTGGTCCTGCTGACATGCCTGATGCCTAAGATGCTATGTTTCAACGCTGATCTAATGTAAAAAAGCATGCTTTCATCTTCCTCAGCTTGGTACATTTCAGGTACTAACCACTTCATCCATCATTGGGAAGTGCATCCAATGTTCTTCACAATTTCTGCCAATAACCATGAGAGACAGACACCCAATGAGACCTCATTATATCTGTCCTTTCTTCATCCTTGCAGCCAAGGTAAAATCCACTCCAGAAAACTAATCAAAACTGAGCAGGTGTGCATTAGGCCTCATAACCCTCAGATGTGCTTTTCTGCATCCTGAATACTTGTTGACAAATAGCCAGTGCCACCTTCTCAAGAACACAGTTTCCAGTTACAGCACCTTACATCGTCTAACTTAAAATTACTAGAAAATTCCTGGAAGGACAGCTGGAATGACACTAGGGCAAGAATTAATCTTGGAAAATGTATTGTACTCTGATGCCCTTGTTTGGATGCCCTATCCATTGCTGCTACTGCAAGTAACAAGTTTTTGAGCATTTGGTTTAAGAGATGTGTTGCCCTTATCTAGAGAGAGACGATATAGCCAGGATGCACCAATGCAAGCAAATCCATGGTCTTCCGAATCAATTTCCAGTATGGCACTTTCACAACAATGTGCCAAAACATCACCACAGGTCAGTTTCTTGGACTCTTTTACAAGACCCTTTCTACTGTGTTAATATAGTCTGCTGGCGCTTTGTTAGTTTGGCATACTCTCCACCTTTCCTGAGCAATTCATCATGGCTACCCATCTGCAAAAGCACCATTTATCCTTCAGACAACACACATATAAATTCAAAGAGACAAACCTGCAGGTCCTAATGGTTGGTTGAACAGAACATGAACAGAGTCTTAAGCCACTTCTACCATCAACAGACCTGCATGAAGGATCAAAAGAATCAAAGAATGATGTGTATTCCAGGGTGCATTCAAAAAAAAAAACTGACCTCAGCAATCTGACCATGCTTCATGACCACGATGCGGTTGGCAGCACGAACAGTTGATAATCTGATAGACCCACAAATCATTGTCCAGGATCAACTACATGAATTCCTTCTGATGTTAATCCTTTAAGATGGGGGTGAAATAGATCACCAGTAATTTCATCTGCAACTCTCATGCTTGGAACATATGCAGGGAATAAGAAATCAAGCTACCTCAATGCCCAGAGTCCACGCCCTTACCTATGAGCGATGACTAGAACAGTTCGCTTGCAATTTCCATCCCCCCTCATAGCAGAGTCTAATGCTCTCTGAGTACACCCAAATGCCACAAATCCTGAGTGAAGATCACAATACATGTACAGCAGATCTGATACAGGGTGTGAGAAACATAAGGACCTTAACAGAGTACCTTCCCTTGAGATAAGGGAGTTCATGCATTGCAAGAGGCATGTTGCTCTGCTGTGAGCTGATCTGCAAGCAAGACATTTTATAATTTTGCACAAATACTCTGTTGGCTTTTGAAGGGGAAGCATAAATCTAATCAGATTGCATACCTGCACAGAGTGTTCACTTTCTGCATCAAGAGCACTTGTGGCCTCATCCAAGATCAGGATGGATGGATCCCTCATGAGAGCTCTTGCAATTGCAATTCGCTGTTTCTGGCCTCCACTTAACCGTGAATTGTCAACCAAAGTTTTGTAGCCCTCTGGAAGTGACATTATGAAGTCATGGGCATTAGCCTGTTTTGCAGCTCTCTCAACCTCCATGTGACTCACCTTTCTCCCACATCCATAGGCTATATTCGATGCTATGTCCATGCTGAAAAGCCGAGGTTCCTATTTGTGGAATCGATAAAAATGGAGGGAGCAATTGTGAACCATATAAGTGGGATACCCATCAATGCACTTCATAATGCAACAACCAGCTGTTCAATTTCAACGATACTTTACTCTTCTATAGTAACTTCAGTACAGGCAGTGAGGGAAGCAGGATCCACATCAAATGAACTCTCAGCCATTGAATTCTAAGTAACCTGGAGCATGCTGGGTGTCAACACAGCAGCCCACAATAAATAACTACCCTGAAGATGGTTCATACCTGATTCACAACTCCAACTTGTTGCCGGAACCATTTTATATCAAGACTTGTGAGAGGAACCCCATCTATCAGTATCTGCAAATGGAAGTAGATCCCATAAGACAGTTGAAACAATGACTGTAAACACACCAGATCAGCATCAAAACAAGTCCATGCAATAGGAAGCAACTAAGCAGTGAGAATTCTTTGAGTGTTCTGAGGGGAGCATGCACCTGGCCACTACAGGGCTCATAATGTCGTAGAAGCAAACCAACCAGTGTGCTCTTCCCACTGCCACTGAGGCCCACCTAATCACACATACACCCAGATCTAAAGCTTGTGTTTGAATCTTGATACACCCCAATAAAACTTGAGCTGAAAACTTACAGCAAGGATCAAGAAAAGGTTTTGCATATTTAGAAATGGAAGGCATATGTTAAATAAAACTTTGGACGTCCCCATTGAACTTTAGGGAACATGGAGCTTCAAGAACTAGAAGAGATGAATGGGTCCTTGTGTAAGACAACAATATAATTACAATTCAATGACCTGATCTTGACAGGTTTTGCTAAAGCTTGGGAGTACAACTCTCTTTTTGAGTTGTTATCTAGATGTCTGAAAAATAATATGCTATGTTAAAAGTGTAAAGGGAGAGATGCACACATACCACAGCGACAAGCTCACCAGGATACAGAGACAAGCTCACATTCTGCAACACATAAGCCTGCAGACCCCCAATTAGAGACATAGACTGTACCATGAGACTCAACAGACCAGAAATCTGACACATAATGTCTCTGCCTTTGCATCTAACAACATCTTTACTGATTCCACTACGAAGGACTGACTGTTTCTTCACAGAAAGTCGGTGGATCCTGCTCACTTGGGGTCGAGTTGGGTAACTAAAAGTGATTTCAGCAAATTGAACACATCCTTCGACTTTTGGCAGCTTGATGCCTGGGCACAAAGCAACTTACAATGTGTAAGTTCATCTACTAGATCCATTCAAACAAGTTTGAGGTGCAGTCCATAGATCTTTCCATGATACTGTGAGACAATGTATCACAGCTTTGATTTGATAGTTCAAATTACCATGCATGGAGAGCTGCTTGCTGGGTGGTAAGTCAAGCAGCTGGAAAACTTTCTCACTAGCTCCAATAGCCTGCATTAAAGAGGACCAATGATTCCCAACCCACCATGTAGAGTGTACAACCCACTCCGAGTAGAGAATGAACTTGGTGAGTTGCTCTGGTGTTATTTTCCCCGTCATGACAAAGCCACCTCCCATCATCAAGGCCACCACCTACACAGCCAGCCCCTCAACATGAACTCTTCTCCAGAGTGCTACCTTCCTGCTAGGATATGCAGAAGAACCAAGTTCTGGTTGGAAAGGTATTGGCAGCAATTGAAATAGTGATGTCTCACTAACACTATGGGAATTGAACTTGTTGACAGTATGATTCAAAGTACAACAGCAAGAACATCATCATCCTCATAAGTGAATTCCTCAAAGAGAATTACTTTGCAAGACATCTCTGTAATACAAATGACTGTCTGCCTGTTACTGAAATTTCTTCTAGCACATTGCGAAAACAAAAATCTGTCTTTTGACTGAGAATTAGAAATGTCATGGACAAGAGAAGGGCCAAACCTGTGTAGCATTATACAGGGTGTTGGAGCTCCAACCCCAGAACCCATGTGCAACACTTTGCCGGAAGCTGATGTCCACAAGCCTATTCAACCACTTGCTATATCTGCTCTACACCATATTTCCAACAGATTTCAATTACATTTACAAGCATGTCCATTCCCAGAGCAGTTGCTAGGAGGGACTCAGAATACATGTACTCACTGCTCAAGTATGATGCAGTTTTGCTAGAGCACATGTAGTTTGTGCTGGAGTGTGGTCCTCTTTTCTTACAACTGGTCAGAGTTGATACAAATCAAGGCATATATGGAGATGTCAAGTATCTGTTGACAAACCCTTCCAGGAAACAATGAAGACCATGGATCATCACTTTGTGAGAAACAAGAATGCTAAGTTGAAAGTCAGAAACCAAAGGAGTGGGGTCTGAGACAGCAAGGGACAGGGACCTGTTCAGTTCTTCTTTTTCTGTACCAAAGGTGCGCACCACCCTCAGCTGTGACAATGTCTCCTCCGCTACCTCATTGGCTGATGCCACTGAGTCTTGTGCTGCCTTGGCTGTCTTTTTTTGATATCTGTTGCGTAACATTTAACAATTGCCATAGAGCAATAGTTATTTCTTTGAACTGAAATGTGTTCAATACAGGTGGTAGAGTGTAAGCACTTGTATGCGCTTGAGAGAGGGCAGTGGAGAAAGAAACAGACCTGCCATAAATTTGCATGAAGTACCACATAATGCTGCAGATGGCCAATGTGGTCAAGGCCATCTGCCACGATAGTACCACCAAATACAAAAATGCTCCAATGCCCTGGATTTAATTCAACATGAGTCCACCTTTTCACAAGAACCACATTAAAGGACAAAAGAGAATCGGCAACAACTTGGGATGTTCACAGGAAGTGGCGAGTCACCTGGAGTGCATTCCGAAACATGATGTTAAGGTCAGTGCCAATGATCTGTGACACCTGCTGACAGTCGGACCCCAGTCTGCTTGTAAGTGCACCCACTGCCTCTGCATCATAGAAGGCAATATCCTGCAATCATCGCAAGTCCAGCTTAATTTGGTTTGAGAGAACAGCATGCATCATCCGACTTGAAACTTGCTACCTTTGAGTTTTTGCCCAATTCAGCCATGGACAACACATCATTTCAAGCCCACTCTTATGAGAGAGAGGGCTCGAAATTGGTGACAAGCAACTAAAAACATCGCAAAACTTCCCACATTCCACATCTGTCACCAGCTCTGTACTTCATCACCAGGCATGAAAGTGATACCTTACATGAGCTCACCTATATACACAACTGGGCAGCATGCAGAAGGTGGTCAACCCAAATACCTGATTAAGGAGGGTGGTAAACAGCTTCTCTCGCATTCGCCGCACCTGCCACAGTCCAATTCCCAACCACTTCACAAACATAGCCCTTATCATGCATGACCAAAATGAAACCCTACTGCAACCAGCTCTCAAATGGACAACTCTTTTCCCATGGGTCATTTGGTATAGAGGAACAGATTGGTTTTCAGAATACAAATGGTGAACTTACCAAAATTTGGTTGGCAACTCCAAAGCATGCACCTCGTATCCCACTGGACCACACACAACAAGTGAATTGTCATGCTCAATTCGGCACCAAGCAAATCCTATTGCTTCTTCTCATAAATACAATTCTTATGCAGGAGAGGGACACATTTAGGCCCAGTCATGACATTTGCATTCCATGATTCAAAAGTTCAAGAGCATTTTTCATACTCAAACAGAAGAAAACCAATGTCAAAAGGCACATGGATTTGTTCCATACACAATGTGCATATGATATGCACCAAAGAAACGGTCAAGACCTGAAGAGGCCGTATGTGCAGCTCATAATCGCAAGCAATTGTGAATTCCTATAAAACTCATCTGTCAACCCACTCTGTGCTGCAAATATCGCAGCTGCAACATAGTGGGGGATAGTAATTTCTGATAACTGTCACAACACCACCAAATTACCAAGTCTCTGAGAGAGGCATATTGCCAAGTCAGAATTCTCATAAAACGGTTCCAAAAAGGATCAAGAAATTATGTTTCAAACCTGCCCCAGAAAGCATTGATCCTCAGTATATTTGCAATATGTTTATGGTGCATGCTGGATCATAAAAAAGAGCAGTAGTACAACAGGTCATTACACATCATGACTCTTCTCTCATCCATTTTGAATGTTTGGGAAGTTCATATCTCCTACAAAAAACTGGGGAGCTGCTTCTAGAGTATGCAAGGAATCGATCCATTAAAATTGATTCCCTATTGGAGAACCCTCACCATAAGATGCAAACAGATAACAACTGGAGGATTGACTTACAGCTGCTACAATGAGGGCAGTGAAGGCTGCAGCAATCACCAATCGGTCTGGTGAAATGAGAATCCACAAACGCTTCATGGCCCCAAGAAATGTAATTCCATAACCTTGTTGATATTGGCCCTTCTCCATTACATCCCACCAGCTGCCATTTGGTAGCAGTGATAGCATGATCTCCCATATTTTCAGTACTTGCTCTTTGAATGTGAGCTTCTCTTTCTGTGTTGCAGCTCCATTACCTCCAAGCTTGGCTGCACACATTCATGAAACTCACAGTAAACAGCTTTGACACAACCAACTGAGGCAGAAATATGAGAAAAAAACTGTCAACTTTATCAGCCGCTATCATACCCATCACTGGTAAGAACCTCATCATTACCTGGAGTAGGAATGGCAGCTACCAGATAGAACATGAACTCATCATGTCCATAGTTGCAAATTGTGGTTAAACCCTAAACAGTACCCTGGTCTTGAAATAAACTACACCAAACCATTGCAGAAACTATATGTGCACTTGAATCAAGCATAGAAACATCATTGCTTTGATACAGCTCAAGATGTACATCAGAGCATTCCCTGTGAGAAAGAAGTCTGGAAAGTGTACCACTGATAAAAACCAATGTACAGTCTTGCTAAGCAATAAGACCTACTTCATACTGGGTACAAAACACAAACTCACCTTGGGATTCATAACTGTTATTGGTGCCCAAGTCTGAAGAGAAAACTGCACCATCCCCTGCAGCTCTGCAGACCACTGCTGGTTGCCTGTGCAAAATTTTCCTGTGCAGTAGCTGCTGCTGCACCCCATTGCCATACCAATTTGTCGACGAATTGAAGGAATTTGAATGCAAGGTGTATTCTCTCAGCACCCACTCAGGTCCATCACACCTCCTCTCTTTGAGCCTCCTCCTCCTTTCACTCTGAACCTGGCTTACACCATTCAACTTGGACACACTCAGCTGCTGCTGCTGCTGCTGCAGCACTATCAACCCTGTGGTGTTGGCCCTAATGAAATGTCTTACATTTGGAAGTCTTTTGGGGAGTGTCCTCAAGGGAGACTTTTCTGAGCTATGAGAGAGAAGGGTGAGGCTGTGGGGCTGCCATGACAGCAACCCTGGAGGCACTGTGCCCATGAAGCACTCCCCTCTTCCCAAAAGTTGCTCCTCTTGCACTAATACAGCTCTGTTATGCCATCATGGATTTTTGGCCCCTTGTCTTCTAAAATCTACAACAAAGATTTGACCAATTCATGATGGAATTGTACAAATCTAAGGAGAGAACACCCGACTTTGCATCCAAAGGTGCTTCCTCCCTTCCTCAATTGGGTCTCCCAAACATATTCTGCTGCACTTGCTCAGCTCTTGAGCATTTTTTTTCAGCAACAAATTCAAACGGCTGTAAAACAATATTACAGCTTGAATCTATGAATTGTAGACACACAGAAGCAAGGATGTGAGATGCTGTAACACTAGGAAAACTGAAACCCACAAAGTGATGTAGAGCTACATACGTTAGGGCAACAAACACATCCCATCAACTCACTCAATAGCCTAACTGGATGGACTGGCTTCTAGGTTGCCGTGTTCCAAATGCACAACAAAAACCAAACTTATAGTCACAAAAAGAGCTGGAAGAAGAATTCAAAATTGTCACACCCAAACCGGCCTTTCCCTTGGAAGGAAGAACAAAAGGCTTGAGCTTCGAATCTTCGACAACCACACAACTCAAAACCACCAAAACATACACACACACACACACACACAGACAAAGCTCCAAACTCGGTTACAAATTCCGCTACCCAGATGATCACCACCAAACCACAAACAGCATCCAGCACACCGAAGGCCCGGACATCCACCCACTACTTCCCACCAATCCTACTACACCTACAGGAGAAACCTAGTTTGAGAATCACAAAATGCACCAAATCTAATAATGCAAGCCAAGAATTTTGTCAAAAGAGATCAGACAGAGACCAAAAATAAATTTAAAAAATCTCTCTTTGTACCATTCAATCAATCACATAGTCATTTCCAGAGACTCCAAATATCAACACACAAAACTCTCAAAACCATTCACATCCATGTGCTTCTGTGTGATTCTTGTGGTTTGTCCGAGAGAGAGAGAACGTAAAGCAATGCAAAGGCTCACTTACGGTAAGTACTGGGAGAGGGAAAGTGCGTTGGGGGAAATCCGCAGACACGAAGAAACACCACCGCCCCCCCCGCCCCCCCGTAAAAAAAGAAAAAGAGATTTTGACGAGGCAGGGGAGGTGGTGTCAGGGACCCACAAAATGGGACACGTGAAGAAAAATTAGAGACATGCTTTTCTAATGGGAAGCAAAGAAAAGTGAATAGCCTCGCAGAGGTGCACGGCCACAGTGAACCAGCACCCACCAGTGCACTATGAAGGATGGATGATAAATGGTCCGGAAACAGTTTTCTGTTGTGTTCCAGTTCATTAGCTAACCATGGTAGTTAGCTCAATTACTTTTTTTTTACTACCTACCTACTAACAACCCATAAGCAGGTTGTTACTAGGTAGGTAGTAAAAACAGGCCTTACATATGTATAAATCATCTACTTACCTAGTAGTTACCTATTTTCTTACCTACCTACCTATATATGAGACCTATTTATTACAGAATTGGTTAACAAGGTGAAACCAAAAATTAACTCAGTTGAGGTTCATCCACAACTGAGTAATAACAGGCATCCAGTGGATGGTGTGCTGGTTGCTGGTTCACTGTGCCCAGGTGCAGTCTTTTCAAGGTCCCAGACCCTAACCCCCCCCCCCATAGTAGTTAGTCATGTCAGTCTCACACCAACCATTATTATAAGTCATTTGTTAGAGTAATTTTTTTGGTGTATAATAATACCTATAGAACTTCGAAGATGAGGGTTTTCTTTTCTTTTCTTTTCTTTTTGTTTTGTCTTGGTTGATATTTTGAGCTGGAAAAACGAGGCTGACTTGTGTGCTTGTCCCATACTAAATGCAAACAACACAACATGATACACACACACACACATAACATGTGAGTCGAGTGTGATGATATTTCACTCCTGTAAACTGGGAGTTTGTAGAGGAACCGACACTCTTTTCACGTCTTCAATTGCCATGTGTGTGTGCACTACTGGACATTTATGTATAACGGAGTATTAGCCTAGCCTAGCCTAACCTAGCCTAGAGCAGAGGACCTCAGGGCAACATTGAACCAGCACCTGCCAGTGTACCATGAAGGATGAATGGTAAGTGATAAGGAAACAATTTTCTGTTGAGTTTCAGTTCCCTAGCTAACCATGGTGGTTACCTCAGTTGCTTTTTTTTCTTTTAACCTACCTACTAACAACCCACAAGTAGGTTGCTAGTCGGTAGGTAGTGAAAACAGCCCTTACATATGTATAAACCATCTACTTACTTGGTAGTTACCTATTTTCCTACCTACTACCTATGTATGAGACTTATCTCCTACAGAGTTGGTTACTAAGGTGAAACCCTAAACTTATATTCTTTCTTGACTAAACTTCTATCTTTTGGCTAAACCTATATATTTTATTAGTTAACTTCTATTTTTTGCCTAAACCTATATTTCGTATTGGCTAAACTTCTATTTCTTGGCTAAACCTATATATCTTACTAGCTAACTATAATTTTTTGCCTAAACCTATATTCCATATTGGTTAAACTTCTATCTCTTGGCTAAACCTATATATCTTACTAGCTAACTTCTATTTTTTTGCCTAGACCTATATTTCTTATCGGCTAAACTTCTATCTCTTGGCTGAACTTATATATCTTATTAGTTAACTTCTATTTTTTGCCTAAACCTATATTTCTTATTGGCTAAACTTCTATATCTTGGCTAAACCTACATTTCTTCTTGGTTAAACAAATTTTTTTGGTTAAACTTCTATCTATTGGCTAAACCTATATTTCTTATTGGTTAAACTTATATTTCTTGGTTAAACTACTTTCTCTTGGCTAAACTTATATATCTTATTAGTTAAACTTCTCTCTTTTGGCAAAACCTATATTCTTTTTGGTTAAACTTATATTTTTTTATTAAACTTATATCCCTTGGCAAAACCTATATATCTTTTTAGTTAAAAATATTTCTCTTAATTAAACCTTTTTTTTGGGTTAAATTTGTATATTTTGGCTAAACCTATATTTCTTCTTGGCAAACTTTATATTTTTTATTGGTTAAACTTCTACCAAATTCATATTCCAAAAATTAGCCAAAAAAATAGATACATTTTTCAGTAATGCCATTTTAATTATTTGCAAAACATCTACTTATTGGCAAAACCTACCTACCCACATGTCATTATACCTACCTATGCACTTACAAATTATGGACTTCAATTGAAAAATATATAATGTAAGATGTGGGTATTGTAATTGCGAATTTTTTTTGGCAACAATCCTTTACCTCCACTTTGGACCATTTAATGCAAGATGTACTTAGTTTAATTAAAGAATAGGCTTGATAAATATAGAGTTAAAAGACATCAAAAATTTATGAATATTTTCACAATTTTTAATACTAATCAAAATCAATCCTAGGTTGGATTTTGGGGGGAAATTTGGCTAAATTTTCACATACAAATACTTGCAACAAGATGCATTTTATCTCTTTTGAAGGTGAATGAAGAAAGTCTCAAGTTGAAGTGACCACACTAAAAGTAAGAGAATAAATTCTTATTTCATTCATTCATTTTTTTCTTTTCATTGTGTTTCAATTTTAATTCATCATTCACTCCTAAAAGATTATTTTATATGACATTTGTATATGTTTATATGTTTATTAATTTTATGACATTTACCATTAAAATTGTTTAGGTTTATACATATATATTTTTTGGGGTAATTAGTTTTAAACTCTAAGGCTAATGCTTCCATTCATTATAATTTTTAATTGATTAACTTTAAAATTCAAACCATAGTTGTTATAAATGTTTTTTTATATTCCATTTGTAGTTTTGTTTGTATAATCATTAGGTTGAGAACATTTATCATTAGGATTATTTAGGGTTTTAAGTTTAAGGTTTAATGAAATGTGTGTTGATTTATTTAAGTTG
>Ga0116230_10001425_pt1 | contig 22710 bp, 17 predicted proteins | sample S1TSphfallax_3_FD_88678 | JGI IMG/M metagenome (GOLD analysis project Ga0116230, IMG submission 88678) | Host-associated microbial communities from peat moss isolated from Minnesota, USA - S1T2_Fd - Sphagnum fallax MG | ecosystem: Host-associated > Plants > Peat moss > Unclassified | place... | reverse complement strand
GTTTATTTGTTATCCAAGTTTTTAAATTTCTCATTTGGAATAATGTCAAAAAATGACAATTTTATACACTTGTGAGTTGACTAGGTTTTAACATCGTAATTTCATCCATAAAAAACATTAGGTCAAATGTCATAATAGACATCTTTCTCAAAAGATGATAGCTAGGTTGAAGGTTTGGAGTTCCAATCATGCACCCCATATTTTGAATCCATATTGGTGGATAGTAGATACATTGAGATTAATTGGGTGCATAATATAACATCTTTTCTTGTTCCAACTAAAAGATCACATATTTTACAATGTAAAAATTGTGAAAAATTCAATTGGCTAGCTTTTTTTGACAAATGAAAAAACAACCAAATTGTGGGTGTGGAGATGGGCTTGCAATTTGAGCATTTAAGTTGTGGGTCATGTAACACGGCATGCCTTTCATTGGTAGAGGATCAATAGATATTAGGTGGTTGTTGTGATGGCCAAAATTTTCCAAAACCATAATCTCTCTTTGGACATGACTTGAACCTTCAAATTGTGCTTTGAATGATCATGGAATTGAAATTTTTTTTTTTGTCCTTCTTGGGAGTGCATATTAGAACCATGGGAGCATTGCAAACATGGTAGGTTTGGGGATACATTTGGGAATGTGATGGCAAAAGTGGGAAGGTTTGTAATAGGATTTGGAGCAATAGCTGAAAAACCCTCAAAAGTGCTAACAAGACATGAATCCTTGTTTCAATCCTCTTTCTCATCCCCATAGTCTAGCATTTTGGACCTTGGAATGAGTATCATGTGATTGCAACAAAAGGGTTGAAGTAATTTGATCAGTGGAAGCCATTTGTGAGGAATGATGGGATAAACTCGAATATTGTGGGGTTTTTAATCCAACAAGAATTGTAGGTAATGGAATATATGTACACATATCCTGAAGTCACAAAAGGTTTTTATGGGTGTGATGATGGAAAGAACCCAATAGGTGAACATCTTTGAGTCCGATGCCATTTCAGTGTTGAAAGAAGGTTAAACAAGTTTTCAGACTCTATTGTGACTTTGCAAACTTACTCTTGAATTTGAGAAGAATTTAAGCTTGCATGAGAACTAGGTGTAACTAAATTGGATGTGCAATAATAGTACCTCCAAGTTGGTACCTTGAAAGTTGCATGACCTATTTTAAGTTAGGTTAGTCTTCACAATTAATGCAAAAGAGTAATTTGTAATGAAAGGACCTGAGTTGAAAGAAGCCTTGGGATTTGAACACGAAATTAGAGAGAAACATGGGTGAGATCTGGAAGTATTGCTCAAAGGGAAAAAGAACTTCATCACCATATGCTATGAGGAATTCAAATTTAGTTGAACTCAAACATATGTAAAAGACCCAAGTGACATGCCTTTTTGGGAAAGGCCATAACTTGGGCTCACCAAATTGAGGCATGTTGAGACCACTAATGGGTGGTGTGACTTTATGTTGAGTTGAATTCCACTCTTGACTTGACAAGTTGATCAAAACACAAGAAATGTGCCCCATTCAGATGAAGGGGTTCCCAATGTAAGGCATAAGTGCCTTGGTTCACTAAGTGCTGAAAGGGGGGGCTTGCATGAGTGCAAGACCCCTTCAAGGATTGAGGGTGACTTGTGAAGATGAGTCTAATTTCAGAGCGGGTCCTTTTGGGACATATTATGCTAAAGCATTAATGTTTTGATTTGAACACTATAAGTTTGTGATTGGGTTGCCATACGAAACTTGGAAGTTTCAAGTGCAAGAAGCCTTGGACTGAATGGGAAGTTATCCCACCTGCGTAGTGAGTCAGGATAAGTCCTAGAGTGATAAACTGATGCAAATTGGCTCAAAGGTGGGAACTAATCATGTGTGGTTTGACCATGCACAAGTTTAGTCTAGGGGCGTGATGAGAGTTTGCAAGTGCAGGAGTGCCAAGGCGAAACTAGGTGCGACACCAAGTGAAAATTTGGAATGTCCCATTTGTGACAGAAACAGGTTAGAGAGGTTCACTAGTTCTCAAATGACATCATAAAATACAAGAGTTGTTGTTGTACATTGAAAGTGGTAGCAAATTATACAACATTCAGATGGGAATACTTGAGCTTGTGCAATGGGCTACCAACTCAATCATGGAATATGTTCCTCAATGCATTCTCTGCCCGCACAAGTCTGAGGACATCAATATTATAGACAATGTGCAGATCTCTACCTTTTAATTCAAGGGATTGCTTCCATTCCTCTGTCACTCCATCAACAATAAGCTAAGGTAATCTGTTATGCATATTTTTCCCACCCACCATACTCCCTTTCTGAACAAGTGACTACAAGTTCCACATCTTCCCCCACCTTCCCCCTTTACAACTCCTCTTTGCTCACTCCAAACTGGATGCTGGGTCAAATGCCAACAATGTTCTGGCAGGCAAAGAGAGTTTCTTCCTGAAACACAGTCAAAAGAGTGTCAAACTATGACAAAAAAACTGAGCATGAATGAAAGTACAAGGAACAATGCAGGTCAAAACCTACACGACACCCTACTTAAATGCAAAGAAATTTAAAATTATTTGCACAGTAAAAGATACACTTTGCTGTAACACCTGCATGGGGAAAGTAGCAACAAAGCCTGTAGAGAGTTGCTTTTGAGATACTAAGAATCAACTACAGGGACCTAGCCAAATGCCCAAGCTTTCATGGAAGGGAAGCTGCAAGTCAGGTCAAAGCATAACATAAATTTGTGTGTTCCCCACTTCTTGTCATGATAGTACAGGAAGGATCATGTTGGTAATTTCTTTTCATCATTGAAGTGCAACGTGCTTTCATGACTGGCCATAACAACAGGATCAAACTGGGCTATTGAGAGTCGGGCCAGAAACTCAGACATAAACTCTTGCACCAAAGTCCTGACTGCTGCAGCTTCTGAAACCTCCTCAAATGTCACAGGGTTTGCTTCTGCTGCATCGACACAATCATGTTCCATGTCAATGTCTTTAGTGGTATACTTCTTCCATAAGTCTGCATAGGAAACAATGTGCTTCATTCTGAGGCCTTATCCCAGCTTCAAACAAGGTGTCATAAGTGAATGAGGGAGGCACTGAGCAAATGTTTCCTTACTTGTTCTATACTCATCATCAAGTGCATTAAGCTCTTCATAGGAGTTTTGCCAGCGTGAGTGGGTTCCAGCCATGAAGATCTGGGCAGCTCTGCCTCGAATGCATTTCTGTAGTAGCACCACTGCATTGGTACGACTCATCTTCTGGATAATTGTGGCATCACATCGGGGAGTTAACAATCGATGCTTCCCCTGCTCTAACATCCACACAGAATTAGCTTGCTTTACCTCACCCTGTCTTAATGATCTCCGCATGGTCACTATAAGGTTCACAGGTGAATCATGTTTTTATTTGAACCCTCTCCTCCTTCTGCTCTCTGTGTCACACTGTCTAATTCAACTGCATGACCGATGAAACAATGAATTCAAAGCTACAACAGGAACAGTTCAGTTTATATCTCAAGACATACCTGTGAGACTGCAGAGAAAACTCCACAATAACACTTTTGATTATAACTGTTGTGTAAGCCCTAGCTAAACCCACATTGTAACAACATGATGGTGATTGCAACCTTATAAACTGTCACAAATTATCAGACCATCATCTTCATCATAAATAGCAGTGACTAGCTGCCATGACTCCCCAATGACTTTGTCAGCTCCTGACAATTGGTGTGAATAACTATAAAATAATCTGCAAAAAATTTCAAGCAATGTATATATCTAAAGATACCATATCTGACATCTGAAACTGCAAGTCACATGTACTACCTTTGCACTGAGGATGACTCGGCTACGCAAGTGGTTACTGAGTGGAGACTGCGTTGGGTCACTGAAGTCACTGAGCTGAACAGGCAGGTGCAAGAGCAATCGTATAGACATGGCACGTGCTTTAGCATCTTTTGGATCATAAGCATGCAACTGTTCAAGCATTGACCTGTATACTGCTGATGGCTCTAATTCTTCCAGGCCTGCAACTCCACACACAGGTTTCCTGTTCATGATCAGGAACCTCATGAAAGTATGGATGCCACAAAAGATAAATTGATACTTGCACAAAATTCAAAGATTACAGAGTGGCCACAAAGGCAAAATGGAAGAGTAGCAAATCTGACTAAGAACTACAGGCAGCACTTGCAATGGAAGGAAAATGTGAAGAAGTATCCAAAACTGGAATAAGTTTTAACCTCAAAATGCACTAAGCCATGTTCTAAGAAGTCATGCTTCCCAGCAAAAAGTAGACACAGCAGAGAGAAACACACTCACATACCTTTTAAGGAAAGTCCCTGAAAAAGCTGAAATATTTCAGGTTTGGCAAGTGCAATGAGGCCAGTAAATGTGGTCAAACATCCCCTCTGCTACACACCATCAAAGTTCAGCACATTCAACTGCAGGAACTTGGTACAATATGGAGCTTGAGGCACATTATTGTCAAACCTAATAGTTGTGATTTCATGAGTATCAATTCCATCAAAGATTCAGATTTAAATTGATATGGATTGAGCAAGTCGCATAATGTTACATGCTTGGAGGGTGACTTAAAGGGTTTGTCAGTAAGTCGATGAGGGAAGCAAAGGGTCTTGTTGATGGGCACTAGTTCCTCTTCAGTGCCTGTCATCCCTGTCAAGGCCCAACTTCCTACTACATCCTGTTTCTTGGGGCACAGTGGCTTCTCCACCCTTCTACAGCTTGGGTTAAGTGGCCAGGCTGCAATCCACCACTTCCTATTGAGTTTTATTACACTCTGGATCAAATTCAATCTTTTTCCTCAAAATCCTCTAGGATAAGGGTGCTTTGTTGGTCAGTCATAAGACGTTGAGTATTATCCAGAAACAGCATGATAGCTCCTCTTGCCCTAAACCCCACTGAAGTGAATTGCCGCTAAGACTGAGATTCAAACATGTAGGAAAAAATCTTCAGAGGTGTGAAGCATCAGAAAGAGAACTCTCAACTGTGCAGCCTGAAGCATTTATGACTTAGAAACAACTTGGGATAAAGAGGAAGGAGGCAACAGACCAGAGTCATAAATGACAGGGTAATGAAGACCCTGGCCCATCAGGAATTTGGATGGATCAGCAGGAGGATCGAAGGTGATGTCCCAATCCAGTGTCTGGCTCTCATTTTCTCGTTTCGATGTCTGCACAGCTTCTGACACCCGCTCCCATCTTATAACTCCTGCCATCATCGTCAACCAAAATCCTTGTTTACAGCAACTTCTCCTTTTCCTTATTCACAACACTACAGAAACGTCCGAGGTAGCCGTCCACATCCAGTCACCTCATACACCCTAACTCCTGCGGAATGGTTTCTCTCCTGCTTTCAAGCATCTGACGGATCTGGTCCCAAGTCATAACTCCTGCCATCTACCCTTCAACGATCCAGGCTTGTAACAGCTCCCCCTTACAATATCTTCAAGGCTGCACAAAGCACGTGTCAAGCACCTTATACATTCAAAATTCTCCTCTTCTTCAAGGTTCTATGTGTTTAAGAATCTTCCCAAGCCTTGATTTCTGCAAACTTTCTGCACATTCAAAAGCTGCAATATACTCTGCTCTCGTACACACATCCAAGCAAAGGGAGGCTTCTTCGTATACGGCATTTCGAATCTCCTGTTCGCCCCAAAACTGGCCATAAAAACCAGCATTGGACCAAATAAATTGGGTGGCAACTTAGACTGAGCTATGGGAATTCAGAATCAGTGAGACACATAATGAACTCCAAGCCATGGAAAATGTCTCGTACCCAACAACTGAATCGCAGAAACCAGACTGAACTTTTTAGCAGAATCCCAACAAATCAACTTTTTTTGCAAATTATTATACATTCCAATACTGCACGCACCCTGTGTGCCTTTTGCGCATACAACTTAATCATCAATAAAAATTTACCAAATTGTTGTTGTTACATGAAAAGACCACCATGTTAAGACCTATGAAAAGGTGCAAACAACGGACAAACTTGTGATTAGGGCATTCGATATTGCGAATTAGGTTTTGATTAGCATGGAAGGCTACGATCGCCTTTAGACCACAAGACCGTCAAAAGAAGGCGGCGGGCCACATCCATCTGCCCGGATCGTTCGTCGTTCGGGCTGCCCGAGAAGATAGAAATGTCGAAGTCAAGGGCAAAGTGAATGAGAATTTCAGCCGTGTGAGTCCCATTCTTCGTCTTCGTCCATTTCTAAGGAATTTCTTGACCACATCAATCCGCAGCTGGTGTTTCACGTTAGCAAAATCTGTTCCTGCTATCTTTTCTTCCTTGTGTCGTGTCAGGGTTTTTGTGCTCGACTTTGTTCCAGGTGTGTTCCGTCCACAATTTGGTATTTGGCCGTTTTATTTCTGTGGTGTTGTGAAGGGTTTTTTTTTGGTGTGTTGGGGGTTGTGGAGGGCAAGAGCTGACGTTGCCATGGAGGCGGTGGACTCAGTCGTGACCCCTATCAAGGAGTTTGCGAAGGACAGTGTGCGTCTTGTGAATCGATGCCACAAGCCTGACCGCAAAGGTATGTTCCGCTGAACCGATCCCCAGCCATGGACACAATGTCCCTCGTGATCTCACATACATTTTACTTCTGTACTTCTCTGCAATCGGTTATATAACGCAGATCAGACCCTGCGCAGACTAGCTTCAGAACTCCGATGGAGTCCTGAAGCCTAAAACCTCTTGACTGGGCTTCATGTGCAGCTCGCTTGTGTTTGTGCTTTGAAAGTCTGGGTTCAATCTGGATGTTACCTGGAAGCACTCAACCCAATACAGGCCGATCTAAGCATGGAAACCTATACGCTCTTTAGTCCTTGGAGGAAGGTCTGCCGGTAGAGGCAGTAGCGCGCAGGATGAGGCATATACAGTAATGATGGCGATGCACGCAATGTCGTCCTCCTTTATTTGGAACTCTGCTTATTAATTGTCTGAGCTTGGTAGTCAAGCCGATTCATGTGTTCTTAGTTATGGCCCCTTAAATGCACAGAAAGTGCTCCGAAGTTTAGGTGCTCTACATTACAGTAAGGCAGTGTTCACAAAATCAAACTCACAATGTAAGAGTAGTGGGTTGCAGCAGCTTGATAGAAGGAGGGAACTGAAAGACTGGGAGAAATCCTATGACAAGGTTCACAATGCTTATCAAGGCTTTTAAGTACAACCCTCTGTACTTGCTAATGACCTGTTTGTGTTGTTGTTTCTTTACTTGGTGTTGGGTTTGTACAATTGAGCAGAGTTTTCAAAAGTTGCCTTCAGAACGGGTGTCGGCTGTGTGGTGATGGGCTTTATTGGATTCTTTGTGAAGCTTCTTTTCATCCCCATCAACAACATTATTATTGGCTCTGCCTAGTGTGCATGGGTACATGTTTCTTGCTCTTTCCTTGGCATTTCTGCTATGTCTTTGTGTGGAAAAAAGTCACAAATATTTTCACTTATGCATATTAAATTTATGTTTGTGATGTGGAACAAGTTGATTGGAGGGTTAGTGAACACAATAATGGATTTCAGTGGTTTCAAATGAGGAAGGAGAGGATTTGGGGGGTTCATAATGCACATGCCTGTTTGCAGGTGTGAAAAAAATGGGAAGATTCAAACTTAGGAGCTCCGCAATAGAGCAATACATTTTTGTATGGTTATTTGTATCTCTACATGGCAGAGTTTGCAAACTCTTCAGTTAGTGTACTCTTTAGAAAGTTTGCAATTATGCAGGGTTTGCAATCTGTAGCAAGCCCAGGTTGAGCTTAAACAGCTTGCACAAACGTGCTTGGAAGTGTTTGTTCTAGTTTGGGAGATATTGAAGAATTCCTCATATCAATATGCATTTCCTTTGACATTGTCCACCACAAAGGAAGCTGGATTCAAACAGTTCTTTGATTTGCATTAGGTCATTATTGATGTTCAACTCAATCAACCTCTTGCAACTTTAGCAGTTTCTCAGCTATGATCATCTTGACATGGAATTGTAAACAAAAATCTCAGAATCAGTCCAGAAGATGTGAAATACTGTTGTTATCAGGACAGCTGCTTCCTTTCTTCCTACAAAGTATTATCATTGGTCAGGAAAATCAATCATTGTGAGCATCAAACCCTCCACAGTGGAACCTTGTCATTCACACTCTTTGTAACTGCATTCCAATGATGAATCCTTTGGTTGCATGTCCACATTTTCTCTCACACCTAGGAGTTTTGGTGTTCATCCTTGGAATAGCTGCCCAGGGTGGGATTTGTTCCAGCAGTCACATCAGGATACTAACTAACTTGCATGCTCTGTTATCGCAAGAAGCATTGGTCCTTTCCTTACAGTGCCTTGAAGACCAGTTTGCCACCAAGGCATCACTAACAAAGCTACTGAATAGCTCATTTGATGCAGGCACCAAAACTCCTGGCTGCTTTCGGTACATACTTGGGTAGAAGGAACTTAGCCTGTTGTACAACATCCTCTTGACCTGACAACAGTGTGGACTCATGAGCACTTATTTGATAATAGGTGGGAATTGCAACTGCATGCTTACGAATCCAACTATGTATATGGATATAGGTTTTGTTTGTAGTGGATGACAAATTTCCATGCCACCACCTCTACAAAGTGCCTGTTGATTCAGCAAATATGGACCCTTTCTTTGAAAAGCAAGCCTACTCTCCAATCCCATGATCCAAGTGAAGCTTGTTGCATACTTCACTACTTGCACATAAGATTCCAGACAGTGCAGAAGAGCTGCTATGCAACTCAAATGCAGACCTTTTACACTTCACAAAAAACTATCCTTAACAATGGAACTATCAGCATAACACAAGCATTTGTCACTTATCCTCTTCTGCATTCTGCAAATCCGGAGATTCCTGTGAGAAGACCTTGATTGGCTGCAATTGAAATTCATCTCCAAATTTCATGATCCCAGTGATCTTTGTCTACATATTTCACCATTCTGGAGCATTTTTCTTGAATAAAACACACCTGCCATCTTCAAGGAACATTATTTTAGCACAGATATTCAGGATGCCCTTGAAAACCAGTCAGATTTTGCAAAACTCAACTTGCAAATCTGATCCCCTTCTTCACTGTTTACGTCATCCTCATTTTGTGGGTAAATCTGGCAACTTTTCTGAACAAGTGTGCCTATTGGTTTGTCCAGTTACAAGGACATTCTAAAGTCAAGGTTCTTTAGTATGGCACTAAAATGCTTCTTGATATTATCTTCTTCAGGAACTGGCCTTCTTCTATTACTACCACTGGCATGTTATTGTCAATGTCTGGGGACTGCTCAATATGATGTGTTATATATCTCTATGTTGCAGTTCATTCTTCATGCCATTGACAAGCTCATCCCTTTTTGTTTGATAGGCCTAGTCCTCCTGCATGTGATCTAACTCTCTTTGAAGATGTTATGCTCAGCACAGCAAATGCTCTTCATATGGAACTCAACCAGGCTTTGGAAGTTGTCCAAGATATAATTTGAGGCAAGGATTTCAAGCTTTTCTTGAAGGTACCTGGCTTCTGAATGGTATGCTTTTGCATCATGAAGTTTTTAAGCCCATAGTTTTTGAGCCCTCACTTGATACTTGTAGGTGGTTGTATTGCTGTGGATTATCTAAAATGTGGCTTCAAGGGTCAATTTCTTCACTGCTTTGTAGGTTGGTAAGATGGCACCTTGTTGGATACCACCAATTATCTCTGGCCTAAACAGCATAGATTGTGACTTCCCAATTCTGAGGTTCACGTCATAGATTTGTTTGTGTTATATGAAAAGCCTTGGAGTTTCATCTTTGAAGCAGAAAAAGATGAGATTTTCTTTATGCCAGATGTTCTGGTATCTATGCTACACATCACGAGCAATTACTAATGTTGCTGGCCTATTTCGATGCATGAGGTTAAAGGCTTCACAGTTATCTTCATCACAACTTTAAATGCAATCCTTCCACTTCCTTCCAAGGAAGTGATCTTAACAAATTGAAATCCTTGTGCAGAACTACATTCTGAATAAACCTTGCTATCAGAGCAACTGAAAGACAACTACATTTCAATGCTTGATTGCTGAAAATCCTTGCTACTAATGCTAATCTGTAGCTTTCCTTTAGTCACTTGCATCTTGTAGTGTGGCTTTGTCATTCCTGGTTTTGCTGGTAGTCCTTTATTCTCACACAATTTAACTAAATTTGCTTATTCTCTGTAGAGCAGTCACTAAAGGAATAACTACAGGGTTTGGGTTTAGGGTCTTTTCATTAGTGATCTTCTTTTGGCATGTGCAAAAGTCCAATCCCTTGTCCTGAGTTTTTTTTTGTTGCAAGGTCATTGCAACAGGTGTTATCTTGGCACACGCTATTTTGTTCATCTATGATAAGTATGAGGATATGATTGACCACCATGTGTTGAAAGCAAGTGGTGAGGTTCAAACACATACAACAAATTTGATGTTGTGGTTCTGAGCAAAATCCCAAGAGCTCTTTTGGAAGAGAAGAAGGGACTTTAAGACTTTGTGGGAGAGTGTGTTCACAGGTTTCCAGTGTTGATATCCAGGGCATGACATGTAAATACCACCCATGTGAGGTCCTCTGAAGGTGTTATGTCTCTGTGCATCTTTGGAAAAGTTTCCATGTCTTAAAAGTTAGTAACGTGTAGTTGCATGAAGTTATTGTAATTGTTAATATATAATGGTCTTGATAGTTATACTTCTGCTTGCTTCTGAAGGTTACTAATGAGCAGCTTAACTAGTCATTGCTGAACCCTGTGTTGGCATCCTTGCAGTATTTCTTTGTACATGATTTCTAACATATGCACATATGTTGCTTTGGTCATGTATTTAACTCACTTGTGCCAGATTCTATCACTCATGGAATGCAAACTTGCTACACTACTATGCCTCCTTGATCTTTGTATGTGGTTAAACTTTCCAACATTGAAAAATTGTTCATACTGGTTTAGGGTTGCTGCTAAAACAATTCTGGTTACTAAATTTGTTCATGTTGGTTTAAGAATGTTGCTGAAACATTTCTGGCTACCAGCAGTGCACTAGATTTTATGAAAAATGGCAAACAACATGGGCCAAGATAGTATCTGAGAAAACAAAGGCAAATCAAAAGCCGCAAAATTTTTATGATTGGCTTTTCTCAAGTTTTCTAACCAAGTACTTTGAGTGTGAACTGACTTGCATGTCTATTTTGCATCCTACATCCCTAAGCAAGTTTTGTATTGTGCCTTACTCCCTTACAGGCCTGAATTATATGATCCTCTCAATTTGATTTTTCCACAAATTGGGCTCGAGAAGAAGAATCTGGTGATTGATTTCTGACACATGTTTGCTTTCTCATGATGTAGAACTTGAGTGGATCAAAACCTAAGGTCTTGAACTTGTTGAAGCTACATACTACAAACAAAAGGCAAATCACTTAGTGTGTGAATCTTCATATTTCTTAGTTAGTGGTATTGTTTAATGAACATAAATGTTCAAATATTTTGTATTGCAACACAATTGTTCAATTGGCAGCCATCTTCCAAATTTTGATTCCTTGTTCAACTTACAATGTGATATAGTAAACTTTGTGTTGGTGATGATGCATAAGATTCATAATTTGTGCCCTTTACTCTCTTGCCCCTTTTACCCTTTACTATTGGAATCACACACATCTCCTGGACTTTTATAGTTACAAATATGGCTAGAGAAAATAGTTTGGTGATTGATTTGTGACACTTGTTTGCTCTCTCATGATGCAAAACTTGAGGGCATCAAAACCTAAGGTTTTGAAATTACTAAAGGTAAGACACAAAGAAAATCACTTAGTGTTGTTTACTCAATAGGAAAGTGACCTTCACTACAATAAGGTAAATCATATTTTTCTTTGCTTCCTTTGAATGTTCTTTGTATTTTTTTTATCAAAGAATTTATAAGTGTTGTGTTTGATGTGCAAAGTTGTAAAATTTTTTTTTTGAGACCACCTAGGGTAAAAATTAAGTTGCTTAAAAAGTTTGAAAAATCATTCTTTAAAAACCATTCAACACATTTCTAGTATTTTGTTTAAAGAAAATTGTATGCACCTAAAATATTTATGGTGTTAATCATAGATGTTGCATCTTGGATTAATTTTTTTTCTTTAATTTTGTTCTTTTGTTTGTAATTCTGAAAAAATATTAGTACATAATGCTTATAGGTAACAATTTTGTCTTCTTTACAACTTAATGGCCCATTTGTAAATCCCCAATTTTTTTTTATTTCACCCCATCTTTCCACTCTCCTTGTGCCCTCAAAACTAGTTCATCATCATCTTCCTTGAAGGATTCCTCAACACTTGATACCTTAAACCCTAACAAGAAATCTTCATCTATGCTTGTTTTGTCTAATGATCCCACATCTCAAGATTTGTTGAAGCAAGGTTTTCAAAAGAAGAAGTAGAAATTATAAAAAAAAACCTCAAAATTTCCAAAAATACTTGGAGAGCAAAATTGTTATATACCATTGATGATTGACCCTCTATCCCAAACAAATTGCAAGTTGAAGTTCCATCTAAGCATAAGCAAAAATATGTGTAGTTTGTTGTTGTATATCACCTTCTTACTAATGGACAACCCATGATTGATTATGAGAGCTTGAAAAATCTTCTTTAGTTCTTGAAAATGAAGAGTGTTTTTAGGAAACATTGGTTTGACACATCATGTTGGGGGATTGTAGAAGTAATGCATGTATTGTTGGAAGTTACAAAAACAACATTTGATGTTGCCAATTTCATTGTAATTAGTATGGATGAAATCATAGCAATTGATAACACACAATGATTATCAATCCATTTGAACATGGTGCAAAAGTGAAAAAGGATTCCAATCCTCCTTTGTGTTGAGGTAGTTGGTATGTTTGCCATTTTTAGTAATATTTTTTCTTTTGATGCTAAAATGCATAATTGGTTTTGGGGGCTTAGGGTTGGAGGAGTTGGGAAGAAAGTTGGTTATCATGGGTTATGATGGTAGTAATGTCTTCCAAAGCAATTGAATGAATGTTTTTTTGTAATTAAAAAAGAAATTTATGCCTTATAATAAAGTGTTCCTTGTTTTGGCCACAAAATTAACCTTGATGTTGTCATTTTATCAAATTTTATATTCTTTTTTTGCTCATAGCCCAAAAAAATTTACAAAATTTCACAAGTTGGTTGATTTTCTTAACACCAAAAAAATAAATTGTTGAGGAATGTGAAAACCCATTGGATCAACATCTTTTTTCCAACAAAAAATATATATGTTGGATATCACCTATTCATTGTTAAGATGTATGTTGAAAATATGAAAATAGATTCTACATTCAAAAATTTGAGTGTTATTTGTGATGTGGAATTCATTTTAGGGCTACCTTTTATTTTTACATTGTTGGAATGTGTGCACACCTTGATCGAAATTGCATAAGGACAATATGTCTTTATGTGTGATTTTGTTAATGTTATTATGGACACCACTTTCATGTGACAAATGGAGTTCATTCATATGGATGTTCATCTATGATTCATAATTAACTCATAGTTCATTCATAGTTAATTCCTAATTCATTGTTAATTAACTTTCAATTCATTTTTAATTAATTCACTTTTTTTTCTAGTTTTTTAATTCATTTCTAATGCACTTTCAATTAGTTTTTAGTCAACTTACAATTAATTTTTAGCACTATTTTAGTTTAATCTTAGTTAACTCATAGTTGACATAATTAGGAAACATTTTAAAAAACTTCCCGAATTGATGAGTCCAAACACAACAAAAGGACCCACTCAAAGTATAACCATTGCTTAATTTTTCACATTTTTAACTGCTATGTCAGATCAATGTTAAAAAAATTTTGGTGCATTGTACAAAAATGATTTTAATATATTATGGAAACATATGGTTAAATTTGAGATGAATTCAATGAATATAAAGTATTCAAAAGCATTTTTTAAACAATGTAATTAGTGTTTTTAATATTATGCAAAGGACTCTTAAAAGGTTTTATAATTATTTGAAAATGACATATTTATGAAAAAAAAATTACATGTTTTTGTAAAAATTAGTAGATTGCACCATCCTATTGGGTCAAAATATTTTTTTGAAAACTTGTAAAAAATGATTCTAAAAATATTCTTTATGATGAAGCAATCCAATTTTGCCATGTCACCTTGACTAACTAACCCATTGCTTTTAAGCAAAGCACCAAGGAGTTGGTTGTGGGTTGTTTTATTGTGTTTGCACCCATGATCACATGGAAACCTCCATAAAAGCTTTTTAAAGTTAAGTCCCCATGGGTATAATAAAGGTAGAACCCCCAATTATGTTTAATTTATTCAACATTTGTTTGAAGTATGATCTTATTTTATAGCCTTGTTTTATTCCATTTGTGTTTATATTTTCATATTTATCACAATAAAGATTTATTTGCATTTTCATTTGCACACTTCATATTCTTGTCTTTAACCTCTTGTGCACCAAGTTTTTTAATTAATGTTTTTTTAACTTTGTAAAGTTTTCCTTATGATTAAGCCATTGCCAAGGAATGGAAAATTTTATTATTGTGTAGATGCATAGTTAACACAAGTTCTTGGAAGTTGGAGGTTTTTTTGAAAATATTTTGGGTGCAAACTAGGTTGGCAAATCAAATAGGATTGTGTTACGTTTTTTTAATATATAAACTACTTTGTTTTTGTTTGATTTGCTTGAATGAGTTTATGTTTGGACTTTTTCCTTACATTTTCACATTACATGTTCAATTTGTTTTTGTGTGTCTCCAATCATTTTTCTCCATTTCAAAAGGTGTATTATATGTATATGAACTTGCAGGAAGGATGAATGAATGATTATGGGTGAGCACTAATTTTTTGCTTTTGGTTGAATGACTATTAGTATTGAGGTACATAAGAAAAAGGTGGCAATTTTTTTAGTTAGTTTTAAAGGTTCTAAAATTGTCCATGTCAAGTTTCCATCTTGTGAATGTTCATTGTAATTGAATCTTCACACAAATGTTTATTTTTAGTTTGGTAATTTAGCATGTTTACAAATATATCCAGTGTTGCATCTTCATTTGAAATTTGGATTCATTTTTTGCAAATGTTTGAGTTTGTTTTCTACCTAGGTTTTGGGTGCAAGCATGCCTTGAGTTATAATGGGTATCACCTTTCTAAGGGTTATGATTCAAATCCCCTTCAAGGATATTATTTAGGCTTTAAATCTTCTTGAAAAATAATGCATAATGTAAGTTGGTTGTGTGTAGGAAGTCAACATCTTAGGTGGCAATAGCACCACAACAAAATAGAATTGGAAGCTATAACTATGGTAGTCTACTATATGTAAATATGCAATGTCTAAAAGAGATTTGTGAATTGCAATTTGCAAATAGTACTTAATAGTTGGTTTTATATACTTATCAAGTTATCATTAATTTTATGGGAGATTTCAAACTTTTGTTGGTGTTTTATGTTGCCAATTGTACTCCATTGCAAGAACATCGTAGTTAAATGCACTTACTTGGCAAAACACATATTGCCAATTTTTTTAATCACTTGCTATCATTGTGATCATTCTACAAACATTTGCAAATGACAACTTGCCATCATAGCCATTTTTCAATCTTAAAAAATCACCAAATCACCTCCACCTCACACAAAGATTTAACCACCTATGTTGATTGAAAGCTCAGTTATTTAGCCACATTAGCAACTACCTACACTTGAAGAAATAATGATTGCATTGATCCATAGTCTTTCCTTGGCCCTAGTGAGTCACACTGGTTAGCTACTATTCACAAATCTTTTTCTTTTTTTTTCTTTTTTTTTTTTTTGTCTTGGCACATGTCGAATTTAGGGTTTATTGTAGTCCCATAATTGTTGTTGCTTCTCCCTAAAACCATTTTGAGTCCAATTCTTCACACATGATGTAGTGATCAGGTTCCACTAAAATTGTTTTGGGTGCAATTTTTCACACATGAAGTAGAGTTCAAGTTCCACTAAAATTGTTTTGGGTCTAGTTTTTCACAAAATTCAAATTCCAGTTTTAGTTTTGAAAATCATATACACATAGTTTCAGTCCAATTCAAGGTTCCACCTTGGTACATTTGATATAAATATATTTGGGGTAGTAATAGTTATAAAAGTTTTTTGTAAAGTTTCATTAGTTAGTTCGTATAGCTATGGCAAGCCCAACCATTTCATAGTCAACAAAATGTTGATGGGTATCACAACTAGATTTTGATATCGTGATGACTTGTATGGATGTCATGACCCACCTTTGGTCCTTCACCTTATAATTCCTAACACATTTATTTTGTTTCATCCAATCTCTTCAATTATGCTTAGTTCGTCCACACATTCCACACCTTTTTTATTTCATTAACAATGGGTTATTTTTCAATCATCTATACCTACACTAAGGACCCATCCATTCGATTAGCAACATTTGTGTGTTCTTTGTTTCAGTTGTGGCCACTTATACATAGTAAGAGCAAGTTTAGCACATCACTAGACATCATGCACCCCACACATGAAATCATCAGCTTCCGGGGTGCCAACGCCTTCGACATTACCGTCTTCTCCTCCTCTTTTGACTTGGACATGGATTGCATCATTAAATATCATCAATACTTTCCATCTTGGTTTATCACATCCCCACTCATACCATCACATTCCATATGCTTTCTATATCGACGTTCAACATGCTTTGCACATCCCTTTAATTTGGTTGGTCAGTAATCCATCCTACAAAGTAGCTTGGCATACATTTTTGCTATTCCATTATTGGTGTTTGTCATTTTCGCCATGGGGTGGTGAGAACATTAAGAAACGAACACCCATTTGCATTGATACATGGCAAGGGACTAGAAAACATTACAAGGTCTTCAAACATGGCACCAAATCTTATTCCACATCCATCAACATGATTATGTTGCGTGTGAGCACTTGTTCATGTAGGGGATTATGTTTGAATAGTGCATGCATTGGCCCCTAGCACTCTTGTGGCCCCGTCAGCTAAGACCATTGTGGCCCTTTGCCATCATCCATTGGTTGAAGTCAACCTCTCCCTTTGTGTCGATGATTTTCATCTAAAGACAAATCTTGTTTTGGATAGAGAGGCATTTATTTCAACTTTGACACATTTTCCACCTCTTTCATCTAGTGGTCCCTCAAGTATGGTGCGTGAACTTTTGCAAAATTGTTTTGTCCCTAATGACTCTGCTAATGGCTTTGATTTATTTTTTTGAGATATGTGGACACATCGTTCATGGTCATGTTCCTCCATTAGTATCACGCTTGCTTCTTGCATTGTGACTATTAGCTTTGGAGAAACAAGCTAAAGGCGTTCGACCCATTGTGATTAGAAAAGTGATTTATCAATTAGTCGCCCTCACACTGGTTTTTCAATTCAAAGATAAATTTGCAGAACATTTTAATCCACACCAATTTGGGGTGGCGGCACTATTAAGTGAGTGTGATATAATGGTTCATGGGGTTAGATTTATGTTGGATCTACATTCAAAGTGGGTGGTAATACAAATGGATGTTTGAAATGCATTTAATTCAATATTTCGAGCAACCATTTTTCAAGAGTTACAATATTTTATTGACACCTTGGATTAGCTTTTCCCATTTGTTCATTGATTTTATCTATGCCCATCTCCATTATATTTTTCGAAGGCTTCTAAGCATGGGGATTTGACTGTCATTTCATTTGAGTCTAGTACACGACAAGGGGATCCTTTAGGATGAATGTTGTTTGCTTTAACTCATCTTCAAGTTTTCGTCCTATTGTAACAACCCAATTTATTTGTGTTTTCCTTCATTAACAAATGATACACACATAGTTAGTTTTGCTTTAGATGTGTAACTTGTTTTTTTACGATTACAAAAAGAATTTGGAGCATTAATACTTTCAATACAACAAATGAAGTGTGTAACTTGGTCTCCATAGGGGTTAGACTAGTCTATATCACTTCTTCCAAGTTTTCTTACACCTATATAATATTCGTCTATGTCACCAAATATTCTATCCCATGTGTTAAATAATATTTTCCAAATATTCTATTGACATCAACAAAATATTCCAAAAAATGCACTCGTGCTCACCTACTCACTGATCATGCTCACATGCTCACAAAATTACATCCCTACTCACAAAAAAAAGGTTTCTAGTTCTTTGTGTACAAATGAGTTGTGGTAGTCAAAGGTTGTTGGTAATTAGGCAATGTACACTCTTGCCACAAGTGGACACACCAAGCCTATTTTTTTTATGATGGTGCAAAGTTTGTTACAAATGAAATATTGGAAATCTTTCAAGAAATGGACTACTTAGAATGAAACAAAGTATAAAGATCTCGAATTGATAACCCAAATGTTTAAACTATGAATGATTGTTGGCCTTGGGTGGTGGAAGTCTAGCCTAGTGACAAAATACATAGCAACTTGTTGAACATTGTTTAAATCTATGATAAATGTTATGAAGAGGAGGAGTCTTCATATGATGATTTTAAAAGTAGGTTAGATGACAAAATTGGCGACTATTTTGAAACATAAATATAACATTTAGACGTATTCCTAATTAGTGGAAAGATTTGGACAGATAGGAGGGAGGATTGATGGTTAAAAACATATAATTACTTATAGTGTTCCAATAACCAATGTAATTTTTATTATTACACATTTGTTTTGGATGCACATGTTTTTCAATTGACATTTTGATATGACAATGTTTGTGGCAAATCTGAATGGTTGATGGAATTTTGTAGTGGGGCATGCTTTTGCAAAATACCACAAATGACAAAATTTCACATATAACTTCATTGCTATAGAACATAAAGAAGTATGCCACGTGTCATTATATTAACAAATCATGATAATTTTATATTTACACATAGGGAAATATTTTAATACCTTGATACTTTGCCATGGGTCATCATTATGACCAGTTGAAATGAACAGCTTGGGTTGAATAATACAAATAAAACATATCATTTAATTATCTAAAAATATGCCATGTGTCATTATCCCATTTGATGTGAATTATTACATGTGGGTTGTTGGAGGCCACATAATGTTAAAGGGCATGCACAAAGATGTGTACAAAATCTAGCCAAATCCCAACCTTTCCCTTTTCACATCAAGATAATTACATAATAATAATAATAATAATATATTATGTTAGTGATATGTGGCAACATATCATATGAACAAAAAATTTACCAATTTAGTTGCAAATTAGTTACATGTGATAATATGTATATGGTGGGTCAACAAATGAACCAATATTTTTTTGATTTTTTTTTCCATCCATCTATAATTGTCACTTGCAACTTGTCCAACACAACTAAAAGAAAAATAGTTGCAAATGTCGTTTGCAACTAAAATTAGTTGAAAATTCCTTGTTTTCTTTTAGTGTTTATACTTCCTTCTTAAATCAAAAGTAGGTGCTTGAGCTAGTCAACACACCCTAGGTAACTCCCTAACTCCCTAACTATTATAGTAACTCCAACAATTATTTTCCCCACCTTAACAAACACCATTTAGACCTAATGGTAACAAGCCCAAAATTCGATGTTGATAAATTTTTATTTTTTCATCAATTTGGACCACAAATGATAAAATTGTGCCACATTTAATAAAAAGAAAGCACCCAAAGAAAGGGAGATGAAAATAAACAAGGGGCAAGGACCAAATTCTAGGCAAGCAAGTAGCCCAAATGAGGCAGGCTATAAAAAGGAAAAGGAACCATAAAAAATTGAACCTTCCACTAATTGCATGAAGCATATCAATTAAAGAAAGGGGGGGGTTTAAACTTGATAAAACTCCAAGCCTAGATAAACCCTCCCTTGTAGTAACAAACTATCTCAAGATGGAGGTGGCTTACACTCTTTGTAATGCAACGACACTTTGTGTTTATAAAAAGAATGGAACATTGTTAAAGGAGGGCCTTTGATGCCTTTTGCTATCCACACCATATTAGCACATTAATGAATAAAGTTATTGGTCTACTAATGAAGACTCCTAAAAACCTCTATGGCAAGAGGGAAAAACAAATCCGTTGGGTAACGATTGTGATAAAGTCCTTCCTTCACATGAGTTGCCAATGTCACAACCACCCCATGAAAAAAAGCTGCCAATGATACCAAGTTTGTTTGAGTGGGTTGATAATGACACCTTGGCCAATGTGTGAATGCCATTGACCGATAAAATAATGTCGATTCACCTACAAGAAGACTGATTAGAAGAACGTGGGTTTGTTTTCGCAAAACATGAAACTTGCATCTTTTTTGCAATGGATGCAACAACATTTTGAACAACATCATGGGATGTAGTCCTCTCCCCACCATGGGCATAGCGGAAGAAGTGGGTCCCCATGGGGTTTAATGACTTGCCACAAATGTAATGTGTTAGATCAAGAGCCAGAGGATGGGAAAGGCCTAATATAGTCCATAATACAAAAGAGAAAACATCATAGGGCAAATGAAAACATGGGATGACAAGGTGAACAAATAGCCAAACTCCTACACTCGACCTTGCATAGGACCTCAAGCACGCTCAATGCGAATAAAAAAACATGTTAGAAATGATGTTGGAAATTGAATGCTCGTGTAAATTTTTTGAAATAATCTATTGAAATTGATATGTTCCCTTCTCTACAAGTTACTTGAACATGCGTAAACATGTTGTTACAACTAAAGGAAAAAATTATTGAAACAACCTCTAGTGTGTCTAGAAGGGGAGTGAACTTGGACTACTTGCATGAGTTGTTGCAACCCTAGCCTTGGGCTTGTGACCAAGGTAAAAGCTTGCAAAGGTGCTACCCAAGAATGAAGCCCGTGAGTCACATTTCATGCTCCTAGGAGTGTATGAGAGTGTGAAAGAATGAACCCACACATTCCCAAATGAGCTCCCACTTTGGGAGTTGGAATCCTATTGGACTTCCAAATTTTTAGAAGGCGATTGCAAGGGTCAAGTGGTTAAAAATTGCAAATTATAATCCTTATGATCGTAAACAAGATTTTTTTTAAATGATTCAAATGGACATGGTTGTTGCTTTTAAAAATATTATTATTCTAGTTTCTGAATAATACATGTTCCCAAATCTATGTGAATTTTTTAATATTTAATGTAGTTGATGTTATTTTTTAACTTGGAAGTCTTAAAAGGAAAACCCACAAAGTCCATATGAATAATGACTCATGTAAAACTTTCAAAAAATATGTTGTTGGCCAATGAAAAACAAACAAAAATTGCAAATCATATGAACTTAAGAAAATATGGTCAAATTTGAACCATTCAAAAGTCCCTAACTATTAAATGGTTAAGGTTTTCAAAGAAAAGAATCATGATATGAATTTATCATTTCATATTTCATCATATATTGAATCCCAATAACAAATTTGGAATGTGAATTAATATAAAATTTTCCATTTTGTGACATTCCAATCAAATGACTCGTCCATATTTTTTGACTTCAAAAGTCCATTACTACTAGCAAATGAGTTTTTTAATCAATAAATAACCACACATTCTCTTGATAATGAAATTGTTGGTCTAGATGTAAATCCCAATTAATAGATCTAAAAATATATTAATCACCATATGCATTTGAAGGTACCCAAGAAAAAATTGTTGTCACAAAAGTGAGCCACTCGATTATGCATCTACCCTATACTTCTAATAAAAATGGGGAGCGTAACTTGCCAATGCACCAAAGGGGCTTTTAGACACTGAAGAGAACATGGGCCTAAAAGCCTTTCAACAACATACATGAAGGTTGAATTGAATGAAGCAAACTAACATTGGAAACAAAGGGGGCCACTAAAACCCTAATGCCGTTAGGAGGGCAAAAAAAACATGAAGAGGGGTAAAACTAGCTAGCAAGTTGAAAGGGGACCATGTGGCATACTTATAGGGCTGGATAATCAAACCCACTCATTAGAAGAAAAATTTGTATTTTTAACTAATCTTTGTGATTAAATTTTAGTCGCAAGGGACATTTTGCAACTAAAATCCCTTTAGTTGCCTAAGACAAGTTGCATGTGATAAACTAGTCACAAATAACAAAGTGTATTATATAAAAGAAAAAGTCAACAAATACATTTCATCTTTTAACTCTATTGTATACGTATTGTCACATGTGATTAAGATGCAACTATTTTGGTCACAATTGAAGGCAAATGATGTGCCACCACGTGTTTTAATATTTGATTACTTAAAACATAATAATAATAATTAATTGAAATATTCTAAGACGTTCAATTCATATACTTGGATGATATTATATTATGACACATGGTCCAATGTAAATATGCCACATGGCATAAGAAATATTTAATAAAATTGTTTAATATTAGGTTGGTAGGTTCTTAGGTAGATACATAAATAGGTGCCTACATAATTAGGCTACATACCAACCTACCTACTTAAGTAAAAAAATAAATAGGTAGGTTCTACCTTCCTAAGTTAAATACCTACTCATATAGGTAGGTACATAGGTCGACCTAGGTGTGTAGGTCAAACTAGTTACCCACCTAGCTAGGTAGATAAATAGGTTGTGAAGGTAGGTGTTTTAGAAATGTGCATAATTTATTTTTTTATTTTGGGTTGAGGCTTTTGATTAGCCCATCCCATGTGCACAAATTTCTTAATGTGAAATTGGATGATCACACCCCCTTGTTTATATAATGTTCAAAATAAGAATGAAAATTAAACAATATGGGATAAGTTTTGAAGTTGCAACTTCCTC
>Ga0116230_10001424_pt1 | contig 22710 bp, 15 predicted proteins | sample S1TSphfallax_3_FD_88678 | JGI IMG/M metagenome (GOLD analysis project Ga0116230, IMG submission 88678) | Host-associated microbial communities from peat moss isolated from Minnesota, USA - S1T2_Fd - Sphagnum fallax MG | ecosystem: Host-associated > Plants > Peat moss > Unclassified | place... | reverse complement strand
TGTGCAAGTCCATGTAGATGATTGAATTGCTTGTCAATCTTCCTAGTCCCATCCCGAAACTCCAACACACCCCTCTACCCCCGAAGTGCTATAAACCAAGGAGTGCGCCCCAACTCTTTCTTCTACTATTCACCTTTGGACTCACAATTGAATCCATCAAGGAGCTTGGGGGTGTGTCAAATTAGGACATGTAATGGAAAATAATAAAAAATGTAATAATATCCACAATTCCTCCAATGTGTAATTCCAGTGACGAGTATGGGGGAATTTTTGGAATCCTTCGTATAGTCGTCTATTGACCATTTAAAAAACAATTTAAAAAATACCTACCTCATTTTCCATTAGTAAAAAATGGCCATTTTGGAATTAGTCCCTATGACTAATTTTTAATTGCAAGCAACATTTGTGATTAAGATCTTAATAGTTATGTTGGACAAGTCACATGCAACACCAATAACAAATGACAAAGAATTTTGGATGCAAAAAAAATCAACAAAATACACTTTCATCTTTTAAATGGCCATATATAATCATTGTTGTTAAAGACACAAAGAATCACAAAAACAAAGGCTAAAGGAAAAGGTTTAAGTATAACTTTCAAATAAAGATTAAAACAAGATTATGTGATTCAAAAACAAGAACACAAGAACTAAGAACAAGAACACAAAATGTGCACGACTAATGTGAAAGTAGATATTTATTATGCTAACATATGCAAAAATGAACATGAAAAAAACCTAAAAGGCTATGGTGCAAAATCGTGCCTAAAATTAATGTTGAACAAATTAAAGGAAATGAAGGATTTTGGTGTTTTGTATAGATCTTTAAAGTAACAACCAACTTACACACTAAATTTTGCATTGGGAAAGGCCAAGGCATGAAAGATTCAACTTTGAACTTTCTTGCAATGGGCACAACACCTATGCTTGTGCCTCTTCCCTTTTAAAGAAAAGGTTCGACATTCACAATTGCAATGGGAATGGTGGAAACACATTTTGTTACGTTTGTTAGACTACTACAAGACATGGGTGCAATTCACTAGTCCCTATTCACTCTACTAATGAATTCACTACTTTCCAACAAGTCCCCATTTACTAAACCAGTGAATTCACTTAAAATCTAGTGAAATCATTTGGCGTACATGGACACATGTTAATTTCTTATGTTGAATCTTTATAACTTTTGTGGTGTATTAGAGTGTTGGATCTCCTAAAAGTATTCAATGTTGAACCTTGGAAAAAAATTCCTTATCCTTAAGCTCCTTAAATGTTTTTAATCATCATTCTTTAAATAGGCAGAAAAAACCCAACCATAAGAAGGTTTTGTCTAATTAACTTAAAAAAAACCCATCATGTTTGCTTGGGACACTATTATCTTAACAAAGAAGCCCTGATTGCAAATGAAGGTTGATGATATTATTGCCAAATGTTTGGTGTTTTCATTTTGGAGCTCAACAAATGGTGGTGGATTGGCTCAAAGGTTTCAAAGTAGTGCTAACCATAGTTATGTGGAAAACATGTGAAGATTTTTGTAGTATTGTTTTTACAAGGCTACTAACATTCCCTTGGACAAGTCAAGTGGTGGATTTTCATTAATGAAATTTCACAATTTTTTTAGAAGAAATAATGTTTGCATTTACAACAATTGTAAGCTTTTGGTTAGTCACCTTTTGTGCAAGGTCTTACATTTTGTTGTAAATGTACAATTTGGTCAAATGATTTGTGATTTCCTTGACAATCAAACATCATGAAAAAATTCTTCACGCATAAAGGTTATTCGCTCAAGTTGTATTTTATTTTTATTTTTACTTGGCACTTTTGAGTCGAAATCAAACTCATTCCTCCAACCTCGCTTTGATTGTATGTGAACCTAAACATCTACAATGTGATAGATTCTTCTGTCATTTCATGGTCATGGTTTACTTCACAAAGTTGTTTTGTCAAAATGCACATAAATATTAGTATGAGTTAAATTTATTTGCAAGTGTTCATGTGAACTAATGGAACAAAATTTTCATAGATAGCAACCATGCTCACTTGGGTTTTTGATATCAAAAGTTGTGGATTGTATTTGGATTATTCATTTAATATTTGATTCAAATGTATTTGATTGCCCAACCTTTCCCATTCCATGTAACTCGCCATTTCCTCACAAATTTATGATAGTAAAACACCAATTAGAAAGTTCCATAATCCTATTCAATACAAAGATGTTCCTCCATTTATACTTCCAATGTCCACCCAAAGGCCAAGGAGTATGTGGTTTTAGGGTTTGAAGGTTTCTCATTGACGAGGACCCCTCTTTGTGTTTCTTTTTAAACATTTTATGGAATAACAAGGATATACCCATCCATAGTCTACAATTCATGCAGGTAGTGGGGAAAATGAAGTAATACAATACAATAAATTAATGATGGAAAAAGAGAACTAATATGGAACATGGAAAGAAAATATAATAATGTAAACAAGGAACAAGTTAAAGAATATAAATAAATAATTCACCACAATAGAAAGAAAAATGGTTTACTTTTTTTTAAATGAATACAAATCAAAATATTATAACCAATAAAAGGACAAATGAATATAACATTGGTGGAAATTGCTAATGAAAAGTCCCAAGCATGGTCAATGGAACTTTTGGGAAAATTTCCCAACAAATTACCACATTTTGAATAAGAAAATTATGAAATTGCATAATTTTAACTTTCTTTTTTTAGAATTGTTGTTTTTAGTTAATACATAGTTATAGTCTTTTGCTAACATGTAGTAAAATTCCTAGATTTTCTATTATTTTATTCGTCTTGTAGCCAACTTTAGCTAAATCCTATTTTCATGCAACATGAAAAAATTGAAAAACAAACATTATGATGTTTTTTTCAATCTCTTCATTATATATATATATACATATTAGTTTTTAATTTTTGATATTAGGTATGAGCGGAATTGATGCATACAACAAGTAAAAAAACACAACATAAAGATAAATATTGATAATAATTCTATAAATATTACATAAAGATAAACAGAAAGTGAAGGCATGTAAAAAAAACAAAATAGTTTTATGGGCCACATTGCCATATTCCATAATTGATGAAAGAGGAAATTAACAATACATATCATTGTCATTTGAAAATTGGTGGGTAAATGAATATACACCTAGGATGATAATAGAAATTGATTAATTAATTCCCCATCCTATAGGCATGGGAACATATTTTCTTCATTTTAGAAGTATGATGCATCGATCCCCCAATTCTTTGATTTCAACATACACAAAAAAATGCAAGTGATGGATTTAATATGGGCATTTCATTTTACATTTGATTTATGCTTTACACTTTTTCATTCTTTCAATCACAAAGTTGTGCCTTTATTTATTTTGTGGTGGTTGATTGTTTGCCATAAAAAAACGCATCTTCCATCTCTTAATTTCAATGGCCTCCTTTTAGTTATGTCGAATTATTTTGTGTTGCTTAATGTTTACCCTAAAATGTTTTTTCCTTTTTTTTAATCTCAAAGTTCTCCTTACAATTTTCTTTTTGTGTTGCTACATCCATCCTATAAACACTTCTTCCTTTTCTCACTTTCAAAGCTCTATTTTTAAAGCTCTCCTTTTGCTTTTGTTTGTGTTGCTTGATCATTCCTCCTAAAAATGATGTTTAAAAATTAGAAGAAGATGATAGTATTCGATAGCTTATTTCTATTATTCTCCCACCCCATCCAATTATTGTTTATATTTTTCAATTTAATTTTATAGTCATAATTTATTTATTTTTATTGTAACTTATACACACAAAAAAAAAAGCAATTTGTACTTAAATTAGTTAACATATTATAGCTTCGTGTTTCTACGCACTACTAATGATAATCATCTATTTAAAACATTTCTTATGTTTTCATATTTTTATGTTAATGTCAAATTTGAGTTAAATTAATATACATTTCATGGACATGAAAATACATATTTAATTTTTTTTTAATATCCATATATTGGTGGATAGGAAAAAAAATGAGGTAGTTATTAGGAAAGGTGGGAGATAGTTATTAAAAAAGAAATGAAGTAGTTAGGCTTGAACATTAATAGAAATTGGCCAAAATGTAACCACTATATTTGCAATTACATGTGACTATTAGCAACTACCTTTGAACATTTTTGCAACTATTTTTTATGTTTGTCATATTTATGACCACACTACAATTAATTTGCAACTATTTTGGTTTTCATCCTTACATGTGAACAAGATTTAGTTTGGTTTTCATCTAAGAATAACAACTTATGTCCCATTAGTTGTAAATGTGACCAATTTAGCCATAGCCTTATCAATATACAAAGGTATATTTTGTGTATTTTAAGGAATATAGTTGGATATATTCAAATTTACAAATGTATATTTTGAACGTCTATGAATGACCATGTTACAAGTTCATCCAAGTTATCTTATTATATTTATTAAAATGATTACAAATGACATTTTTAATTATTATATCTTATTTATTTATATTAAATATCGTATAATTAAAAAATTGAAATTTAAATTATTTCATTACATAATAATGATGATATTAATATGATAAAGATGTAAATAAAAATATTTATATACTGAAACTAAATCCATTATGCCTATTGAAATTACTATAATTATCATTATTAGATATTACAATTTATAGTTTTACAAGAGCTCTGAAAATTGTCATAATAATAAAAATATGAATAACAAAATAGCTAACCTAACATTACAACAAAAGGTGTCCATGTACACCAAGTGATTTCACTGGATTGTGAATGAATTCATTGGTCACAATGAACAACACCTAGTGGGGAAATAATGAATTCATTAATCTAATGAACTAGGACTAGTGAACTACACCCACATTTTGTAATAATGTAAGTTAGTTAATACTTCCAATAATAATATTTTAATATTTGCATATTCACGTATTTATTTATAGTAATTATTAAAATTATTTTCAAAGGACTAATGTATTTATTAGAAATTAAATTTTTATTTACTAAAAATTTAAAGTATATTGTAGAAAATTATAATATTTCACTTAAGCTTGTTTCAAATGACATTATCATCATCATCATCACATCATCATCAATAATCAATTATTAAATATTGCTACATTATAATAATTATTGTAATATTTAGTAAGGAAATATAATAAACTATTAAATAAATGGAAATTTTACTTTCAAAAGAAAAATATACTTATTAGAACTATAGTTCATAAATTTTTATTTACTAGCTCATTATTATATAATTATGTAATTAAAATTAATTAATGATTATTACTATAAATAATTGGTTAGTCAACTAGTTAATCAATTAGTTTTTTGTTAATTAGTTTATTTATTTATTTATTTATTTAAAAATAATTAGTAATTTATTATTTAATTTATTAGTTAATTAGTTAACAAGTCATTTACCTACTTAATTATATAATTAAAAAAAATCAAAATGAGGCAAAAAATATGGGATAAAATTTTTAGTCACAAGTAGTTTGCAATTTAAAATGTTTAATCACAAACTACTTACAACTAGAAGATTAGTCCCATATGTTTTGGCTTGCATTCTCACCTTTAAAAGTATATAAATAAGGTGTTTGTCTTACATTTTAATATTAAAAACTTTGGGTACATGGGATGAGCCAATAAAAAAAGCTTAACCCAAAATAAGATATAAATATTCACATACTTACACCTAACTTACCTACCTCCTTAACATACAATACATACCTACCTAAACATGTATTTAGGTAAATAGGTAGGTAAGTACCTACCTACCTACCTACCTATCTAGTTTGACATACATACCTAAATATTGATTTAAATTTATTTTGAAAAATTCAATTAATATATTGCGTGGCAAATTTTTATGGCACCACGTGTCACAATTAAAAACCATTCAAGCATAAAAATTAAATGTCTTAGATTATTTCAAAATTATAGTAAAAATATTTAAAATGTAAAAGTTGGAACATGTTGCAACACATTAATTACTCCCATTATTCAATAAAAAAAGTTGCATATGTGATGGATGCAAACATAAGACACCATCTTCTAATGGATGGAATTCATTTATAATGTTCATCAATAATTCTTAATTAAATCCCATTTAACTTTCAGTTGAATCCTAGTTAACTTTTAGTTAAGTCTTAATTAAATCATAATTAAATGTTAGTTAACTCATAATTAAGTCCAAATTAACTCCCATTTAACTCTTAGTTAATTCCCAATTAAGTTTTAATTAATTCGTAATTAAGTCAAAGTTAACTCCCAATTAACTCCTAGTTAACTTTTTATTAAATCTTAATTAATTCCTAGTTAACTTTAATTAACTCTAGTTAATTTTTAATTGATTATAGTTAAATACGAGTTAAATTTTAATTAAGTTTCAATTAATTCATAGTCAACTTTGAGTTATGAAAGTTTTAAAGTTTGCTAATGCATGAGATTAATGAGGGAGTTAGTGTTGGGTAACTTTTGAAACTAAAAAAAAAAGAGTTAAAGTTATAAAAAAAATCAAAACTAAAATATATCATTTACAATTTTGAAGGAGGAGCTTAAAGATACAAGATTAGAGAAGGAGAAGCTCAAAAGATTAGAAGATGAAAAATTGTAATGCTCTCCATGAAGTTGTTGAAAGAATTAGAAAAAACAAAACTAAAGGATGATAAGTTGAAAGACCATTAATTAAGGTTTGCTTCAAAGAATAAATGTCCATGAAAACATGAAATTCGTATAAAGTTTGAACTTGAAGGAAAATAACAATCTAGAGCAAAATCCTTATATTTATTTACCTACAATCACTAAATTACATCTCACTTTTCATTAAACATTACGCCAAATTCCTCTTTTTTTATTTTTAGAATATTCACATCACTAAATGCTTTAGTCACACTTAGTTTTTCATAAACATTATATCACAATTTTAATGTTTGCTACCTTGATCTTCTACATTAATTGGTCACTTACATATATATTTTATTAATAGCTAAATATAATGAAATTTAACTTTGGACTATTTAAAATTTAAAAAACATGAATTGATTCATGAAAGTCAATTCATGTGAAAGCCATCATCTAATTACCTAAATAACACAATGTTTTTGGCATAGTAATCAAAACAAAAAAAATCTAATGTTTAAAGAGCAAGGATTATTTTTGTGTGGTATCATGCATGTGTGTGTTTACAATGAGGACATTTTCCCAATGGATGCTTGTGTTTTAAAAGATGTTTCCACTCGACATGAATTTAAGGGTGATAGAACAAAGGAAAAGCAAGTTCTATCATTATTATAATGATGCAAGTTGGAAGCACATGAAAAAACAATGTTAATTGATGGAATTGTAACCCATATGTGGACTTCCTAAAATATCATCTTGAAAATGATTCAATTCACTTTTGGTTGTAGAGTAACATTGGAAGATAATTATTTATTTTCAAAATGCCAAGAGCAATCATTACAACAAAAGGTGTCCATGTACACCAAGTGATTTCATTAGATTTTGAATGAATTCACTAATCTTAATAAATGGGGACTAATTGGAAAGTAGTGAATTCACTAGTTTAACGAATAGGGACTAATGAATTGCACCCAATTTTGTAGTAGTGAATTCACTAAGATTCTTATACACACAAGTGATTTGGAGGTGAAAAACAATGGCTTTCGCTTAGAAAATTGAAAGGCTATATATGGTTCAAGTTTAGTCCATTAAGTAAGGATCATGTACTAGTAAACATTGCTCGAGAGGGGAATGCAAAATGATGGGAGCAAGATCACATGAAAATTCAACAATTGAATATTTGACATACAATAGAATTGTAGAGAAATATGGTGTTAGTTTGTGCTCTAACAACAAGTTTCATGTGCAATTTATCAAAGTTCATGAAAATGAATGTTATTTGGTTTTGCATTTGTAATAATGGAAGATTTCATGTCAAAGAAAATTGACCTTGCCAATTTCAACAATCAATGTGGGGGGAATGTATAGGGTGATCAATGAGTAATGGATAGGACATCCTTATCAAGCCAAGTATGGAGGTAATTAGAATGTTTAAACAACTCCATATTCATCATGAAGGGGAAAATGAAAACCCATTTATGGTGATGATGAAGTTGATCTTTTTCCCTTCATGAAGCAACCACGAAATTGGAACATGAGAACATTTATCGGTGACCATTTCCCTAGGTGTCATAGGTTCCATTTGGGATGTGCCTACAAATGGGGAACATACACAAACACTATAATAAATGATACATGATGCAACAACAATTGTGAAACTTGTGTTTGAATTTGACATGAATGGCATCTATGGTAAACAAGTTCACATAATGACAACATCATTTGACATAAATGGAATCAATAATTCATTTGGATGGCATAAAGATGTCTTTGAAATTTCCATGATCACCATGCTAGATTGGTATTTGTGAGGAAGAGGAAGGATGCCAATAAGGTTAGCAAAAATGAATTATAAATTTTGAACACCTTGTTTACATTGTAGCAAACTTACTACAAGTTGTAAATCTAGTAAATTTAATTACTAATGGTAGGTACAAAGGGGTAAAAGTTATTGGGCATTATTATGCCCATTGAATTAAACATAAATGAAAGGAAATTTTTACAAACTATCATTATTTTAGAAGGATTTAGTGAAAGTTGCCATGTTTGTAGGTAAGAAGGCAATGCTCAACCCATTTAGCAATGGAGTTAGGTAAAACAACTATAGGAAAGGAAAGAAGAATTCCTATTTTAAAAGGATTGTCCTCATAAGCATTTAAGGAGGTGTGTTATATTCAAAGGAGGAAAGGGAGACCGTGTGGAGGAACCATTGTAATTAATATGGAATAGTAGAAGGGGTCCAAGCACGATTGGGGTCCCCCTTTGAAAACATAATGACTCATTCTTAAGACTTTCAAATTCACCTTTTTTTTCATTTTTCCTATGACTTGTATTTAAGTTTCCCCTTTTTCATATCAAATTAAAAAATTGTCAAAAGAAGTTGTTTAAACATTCTTTATGAATCCTTGAACTTTTTTTTCTTAATAGACAAAGTTTTAGATTTTTTTAAAGACTTGGTAAGAATCTTGGAACTTGTTCAAATTTTATATGTTATGCATAGAATAGTACCTTGGTAATGTATCTATCCATGAAGAAAATTGAACTTTCAATATGGGTCAAAGCATGGTTGGGATATCCAAAAGGATTGTCTTATTTTATATTCACCAAACCCCTCACTTAAACATGTTGTTAAAACTTAATGACACATCCATGTTGAAATTTTGATTTTATTCATAAATAGATACATTACAAGGTACTATTCTATGCAAATAATGTCAAATTTGAACAAGTTTAAGGATTCCTACCAAATCCTTGAAAAAAATCTAGGACTTTGTTTCCTAAGAAAAAAAGTTTGAAAACTCATAAAGAATGTCTTTAAACAAATTTTTTTGGCCCAAAATTTTTACCACAAACACTGTATATGTTAATGTGTATAAAATTTATGAATGTGATAAGAACCAATGCTATGAGAAATTGTGTCCATGGCAACTAGACTACCCTATAAGTAGAGCTCCAAAACAAATAATATATAATTGCATTGCAATTGTCCTAGGAAAATATGACAAATTAATAAATAAAATGGCATGTAAAAAAATCAAGGGGTAATATTGTAATTGCAAATTAATTGCAAGATGTATATTTATACAATATAATGTATGCATTGTATATGGTTGTAGTCAATCATGTTTGACTTTGTTGACAAGTTGCATTTTAATCACATATAATAATTACATCACAACTATAATAAATTTAGTTACTAATCAATGATTAATTTGCAACAAATGTATGGCCTTGAGTAACACATACGATCATATCACGTGTATACATTTCCACCGCCCAATATATATGACATTTCAACTTGTTTGCAACTAGTATGCAATTATATTTCAACTTAAAATTTGAAAGTTAAAGATCTAAAATTTGGGTGAGAAACCTTAAGCAAGTGACACATGGCAATATATTAATAGATTTTCCCCAATGTATTAATGACTTTCATGTGCTTATGCTTATTGTTAAGAAATTCAAAATGATTTTTTTTAAAAATTATATTCAAACATTTTGTGTATTTTTTAAATTTTTGGTGATGCAATTTTCATATCATGTGGTTATAACTATGATTATTTTTGTTTGTTTGATTTAGAACTAAAACTAAAAGGTTGTTATAAGTTATATTATTTATTTAAATAACCTTGAAATTGAAGGCTTTTGTTTTTATTTATTTTGAAGGTTGAAGGCTTTTGTTTTTACTTTTGGAGGTTAAAAGTTATTGCTCTTGTTCTTAAAGAGGTTGAAGGTTCTTGCTCTTGCTCTTAAAGAGGTTGAAGGCTTTTGTTTTTGCTTTTGGAGGTTGAAGGTACTTGTTCTTGCTCTTAAAAAGGTTGAAATTTTTTGTTCTTGCTCTTAGAGAAATTAAAATTTCTTGTTTTTATCTTAGAAAAGTTGAAAGCTTTTTTTTATACTATTGGAGGTTGAAGGTCCTACTATGAGAGAGGTTGAAGGTTTTTGTTGTTTGTTTTGAATGTTGAAGGTTTTTGCTCATACTTTTGGATGTTGAAGGTTCTTATTTTTATGTCTTGATGTTAAAGGTTATTACTTTTACTCTTGGATGTTCAAAGCTTTTTTTTTCATTTTAGATGTTGAAAGTTCCTACTTTTACTCTTGGATATTGAAGGCACTTACTTTTGTTCTTGGATGTTGAAGGTTTTTGCTTTTACTCATAAATGTTGAAGGTTCTTACTTTTATTCTTGGATGTTGAAGGTTTGTGATTTTTAGTCTTTTGTTTATTTGCATAGATTAAAGAAAAATGATGTAAAAATATATTCCATTTTATTTAGAAGTTGATTGTATAAGTTGAATTTAACTCATAATGATGAGAGATTTATGAAATGTGATTTTTTAACGATAACCATGTGACATGTGTATTGTTTTATGTTTGAACATGTGTGATGACTTTTGTTGTTTTTACGTTATAGGGTGAACTTTCATTATGTTTTAATCCATCAACATCAAACTTATGTATAAAAGGAAATCTTTTTTCAAAAGTACCTAAAATTGTAATTCGATTTATCTAATTGTAAACACAATATTTGATTTTATTTGCAAGTGTACAAATTATTGTTTAGTTTGTATCAATGTTCTATACATTGCATTTTAGTGACAAATAAGTTGCATGTTATTGCCAATATAACTGTAAATTATTTTTATTCAAGTTGAAGGGATTATTTACATATTTTTGACATTATAATGTTATGATATATATGCTACTGATTTCATTTTACATGTGGAACTAAATGTCATAACATGGCATATTTTAAGTAGATAAAATGCATTCAATAAATTGCATGGCTCAAGCTCCATGTTAACAAAAATAAAATTTAAAAATATGAAACATAATGTTTTAAACAATAATATTTTATTGCAGTGGGTCATCATTTTTATGATCTGACCTTTTGTTTAGATAGAATAAATGTTTGTTATATATAGCTTGGGCATTATATTTAAATTCAAAATTAAATATTTTTTGATATATACATTTTGTAATTTTTTTGTAATGTAATCTTCGACATGGAATGTAGATGTATTTAAAGTTTCAAATCCATTTCATGTTTATAAATAATGATGTCCAATGCAATTCAACATTATCTATTATAATTAGGACAACATGATAATGGTTTTGTGAAGTCTAAATAATTGCATTATAAGTTTTTATTTAATTGTTTAGTACTACTAAAATCAACTACCATATAATTGTTTTGAAACCCAAATTTAAACACCTAGTTGCAAATTAATCAATAAATCCTTTATTTTCATTTCATTTTTAGTTGTAAGTTAGTTGTAAAGGACATGAACAAAATTCATTGTTCAAAGGATGAATTAAACAATTAAATCATATCTTCATTAGATTAATTATAAAATAGTTGTAAATAAGTTACAAAAGATAAGGATATTTACAATCCATTTGTCAAATGGATGAATGAAATAATAAAGGAATATATTTGTCGAGCTAGTTGTGTATAAGTTATAAAAGATTGGGCTAAAATCCATTAACGTCAAATGAATTAATGAAATAATGAATTTTTTTTTTGTTGAACTAATTATATAATAGTTGTAAATAAGTTATAAAATATAGAAATATAATTCATTCATCAAATGGATGAATGAAATAATTAAAGATTATATTTGTCAAACTAATTGTAAAATATTTGTAACTAAGTTACAAAAGTTATTAACATATGTCATTTGTCAACAAATGGATGAAATGCCATGTTGTCATTTCATTCGCAATGTTGGAATATGTGTGGGAATATGATGTGGAGATTAGTTGCATGTGAATTGCACCATATATATGATGTTGTATACAACATAAGGTGTTCATTGTAACTTGTCTAATAACACTCAAGGTTGTATAAATATCATGAGTTGTAAGTGTTCGTTGCAACTAGAAAACCCAATTGCAAGCCCAATTGTAAAACCCTATATTTTTTCATAGTGTAAATGCCCAATTGTAATGTAATTTTTTTCAAAAGGTCATCAATTTAAAAAATAAATTGGGCCATTGATAGAACATGGCCCATATTGGATAAAATTTATTATTCTCACTTGCATAAATGAAACAATAGATACTTTAGATGCCTATATAAAAATTGGAACAAAATTATTTCATTTAACATGAAAAAATAAAAATGAAATGCAAAACAAGTCATGGGAAAAGTGAAGCTAAATTCAGAAGTCCTTAGAGTGAGTCTTTAGGGTTCAAATGTGGTACCCCAATCATGTTTGGACCCATATGAATGCGTCATTAAGTTATAACATGTTTAAATGAGGGGGTTTACTAGACATAAAAAATACGATCTTTTTTGGTACCCCGACCATGCTTTGACCTCGAGAGTGTGTTTCAAAGTTCTTTTATAAGACTATAGTGCACTGTACAAGTTTGAAATTATGTAATTGTTAAAGGTAGGCTATTAATAAGTATTAGTATATTATATTGGCTAGAATATTGGTTATTTATTTGTTAGGTTTTCATTTGAATTTGAACTTGAGCTTGGTCAACATTCTTGACATTATTTTGTTTAATTTCTAGTTGTTTGGTTTTGCTAAACATGGAAAATAAACTTAATGTTTCATTTTTTCCTTTGTAATTGCATTCTACTATTTGTTTTTAATTGTTTAACACATTTCAATTGGGTAGCAATGACATGCTTGCATTTGTGTGCATTTGTTTGGGAAATTTTTTAAAATTTTAAAGATAATTTAGAAGTATTTTATACCAATATTCAAGTGATAGCAATAATAAAAAGTAGGGAATGAAAATGTGCCTTGGTGTGTGTTGATATATAATACATCATGGAATAAACAACGTTAAATTGTGGAAATAGATTGGGCACGTGTATAATATTATGTTATGACTATTATAAAATAGTAGATGTAAGTTTGTTTAGATGAGGGTTAGAGTTTTGTTTGAAACCTGACCTCCCAAACTCAAATTCAAATTTAATATCCTTTTTCCTACCACCTTGTTCATGCCCTATGTGTTAATAATTTCCTTCTTTGAAGTAAACCATTATTCTTTTTTATTGTAGTAAAAATAATTTTAAAATGTAATTAATATAGATAACATCTAAAAGGCAAACTAAAGGGATGAGGAGATAATGCAATCAAGGTTACCCTTGCAAATTTATAATGAAAGGAATGGGAAAAATAAGATGTGTCTATCAACCCAAAGGCATCCAATAGTCCATACAAATCCAAGGAGATACTACAACTTCACCAAGAAATACAAAGAGGAATGGAAATAAGATCCATAGATAGAGGTTCAATTTGGCAATCTACTTCACCTCAGTATCATCATAATCATGAAGAATGGGATGAAGACCTAGACAACAATGAAGTTGAATAGGTATTACTACCATATGCTAAGATTATACTATATATTGAGGATTTGGAAGAACATGCTTTTGTAACTAAATCGATTTATCAAACTAAGATGGAGAACATAATTAAATGCAACATTCCACCAATGATGGCAATTAATCCTAAAATACGGCTAGTGAACAATGCTAATGTAATGCAGACCAATGAGTCCAATATTAGGCATAGTTGTCAACCCATCTTATTATTAGGATAACATGTTTGAAATAGATTTGGTCAAAACACAAATCAACAATACAAATTTATAACTAGATGATGTAGCTTCTAAAGATAAGAAGATCATTCGCTTACAACTTGCTCGTTCATTGAACAAGATGTATGAGATGTAATGATTAATCATTTTCATATTCAAGTGCAGAATAATTGAGATCCATAATATGATCATATTTATTGGCCATTCTGCAAAATGTAGTACTAATATCATAACTACCAAGTTATAGAAATCCATGCGTGCAACATTATTAAGAAAGGTGATGTACAAAGGACACCTTATGAGTTTAGAATACCACAAATCACCTAACTAATTCATTATGTTCCAAAGATAATCAAGATGATTATAAGCGATCCTACCTTGAGTAATGCAAGACTTGCAACTTTCAAAAGTACATAATCTGTGTCTAGATTAAATAATATAGTATTACCAAATACCATAGATCCATAACATGGTGGCATAACATTTTATGGAAGAATGTCTTATCCACCACAACAATTACTGATGGGGTCTATGATGGCTGCATACCCAACTAAATATGTGCATGTGATTATAACTAGATACCTAATCTTTGTGAGGAATGATGAAATTCTTGTAGTATAAGTTGAAAATGGTTCTTTATACAATAAGGATCATGCAAAGCTTGTTGAGATTTTAGAAGGACATCATTTGAGTGGTTTTAAAACAATACATGTTAGTTTTGTTGCCAAAAAATCTATAGTAGTGGAATCTAATGTAGAAGTACCAATGAATTTAACTTTAAGAACACCCTTCCACAATGTAATCACTACCAAATCATTACCACCAAATCTAGGAGATCTTTTAAAACCCTCAGGAAGTCATTACGACAAAAGGTGTCCTTGTACACCAAGTGATTTCATTAGATTTTGAGTGAATTCGTAAGTTTTAATAAATGCAGACTAGTTGGAAAGTATAAAATTCATTGGTTTAATGAATGGGGACTAGTGAACTACACCCACATTTTGTAGTAGTGGGTGCTACAATAGTGTATGTGCAGCTTGTGATATCCTAAATTCTAAGTCTTTTAGGAGACCACTAAATTATCTTGAGTGTAAGAAAGACTTTGATCCAAATGCTCATGTATGAATATTCAAAGCCATTATCAAAACTAACAATGATACGATAGATGAAGAAATAGTTAATATGTTCAATTTTACATTGAGAGATAACCCATCTAACTAATGTAACAACTACATGTGAGATCATCCCAACTGTAGATTTGCAGATTTAGAACAAGCTTTTTGTAAATGCTATTGGATTATGCAAAATGGTGAACATGTATATCTACAATTAAAGAACTTGAAACAAAAATATGTAGAAAGAATAAAGGTGTATTATGAAAGACTTATGAAAATGGTTAATAATTATTAACTCCTATTATTGACAGTTTCATGGTCAACCATAGTATTCTGATTCAGACTATAGTTTTACTTATGCATTACTACTACAAGAATGAAACAAGAGACTTTGTAACAACATAAAAAATTTGCGCTGATATGTGAAGAAGGTATTTTTGTACATGAAGTACAAAATACATTATCTCTACCACAAACCATAAGGATAAGGAACACCACAACTAGAAATTAGACAATTATAAAATTGAACATGTACTATACCAATTGCCATCACATAAACCACAATGTGGAAACCTACAAAAGTAAAAAGGACAAGCCTACTATAACTACTATTGAACTTAGCCATTGCACATGTTGGTAAGCCTTCAAGACCATTAAATTATCCTTGTCACATTTGTGGAATAGTGGGCCACAAATTGACGAACTACCCAAGATTTGGTGACATGTAAAACATGTTTAAGGATAAAGGAGGTAAAACCATAAAACGTAAGCCAACAATCAAAGTAAAAGTTGTCATTACCTTAGTTAACATGGTGGATGTTAATGTTACCACTCAAAGTAAGACAAGTGAAGAACAAGTGTTCAAAGACCAACAACCAAGGGAAAAGTAAAATTGCAATTAATTTGATGCAAATATAATAGATGCATATATAAACCATATAATAGATGCATATAATTAATCTGGCATTAGACTTACCTCATCCTTCAACAGGGGAATGGATCGCTAGTTGGATTGGGATGCCAAGTTCAGTAAAACCTATAAAACCAACAAAACTCCAAGAAGTACCTCCTACCTCTCCAAGTAAAATCATTTTCATAGAAGAAATTTTCCAAGATATAAGTAAGCAGATGTTAGAAACCAATTATACCCTGAACCTTGGACAATTGATTAAAATAACACTAGATTTGAAAAAATATCTATCGCAAAAACTAAAGGCAAATAAACCACATATCAATACTAGGCTAGTGAATGAAAAAACAACCTTGTTTATAGTACTTAATATTTAAAAAACAACAGTTGTTATAAATAATCACATAGTTGTGATCCAAATATAGATGGGCATGAACACAATTGATAATGTACTCTTGGATGGGGGATATGGGGTAAATATTATCACTAAACAATTAAAAGTCAAGTTAGGATTACTTAAACTAAAACCTATTTTTTTATAATCTGTGAATAACATATCAAACCATAACTAAACTAGTAGGATTGATTGAAGATTTGAAGATCTATGTACATGGTATACCATACAGAGCTTCATTTACAATTCTACAAAACATTATTGTAGATTCAAAGTATTCCATGTTGTTGGGTAGACCTTGGTTTAGAGATGTTAATGTAACACATGATCGGGGGAATAACATGATATGATATAAGGAAATGGTACAGTCTACACCATAATCGTGATTAAACATTTAAGCATTAACCTAAAAAGAATAGAAGTCTTATTGTGCTTTGATTATTAGAATGGCATTATAGATGAAGAAGAAGGTTTGGTGTTTGCTAGTGAACTTGAGTTATTTTCTATTGGTATAATTAGCTTACCATTAAATTTTTTGGATATAGTTGTAGTTAATACAATATAACTTGAAAAATTTACAAAAATTACAAATTCAAGAATAGAGCCCTTTTGCAATTTTAGAGGTAGTGCAAAAACTACCCTTGATAAAAAAAACATGAGGTTAGTCTAGAGGACAAGGTTTATCTTTAAATTTACTATCACCACACGTGGGGTCAAATACAAATTAATGAGACACTAGCTAAAAAATTCATTTGATTAGTTCAAATTTATTCACAAATTCCCATTATATATTATGATAGTTATCATATAAGTAAATCCTATAATTTTAACACAAATTTTAATTACATTTTCAATAACATGGAACATTAAGCATTAGTTACACTTGTTATGGTACATGTTACCATGACTACACTCTAGTAGCTAGATTTATATAGCCTATACAAGAAACCACCTGGTTATCACCAATAGTGGTAGTATCCAAGAAAAATGGAAAATTCAAAATATGTGTAAATTTCAGAAAATTAAATGCAACTACAATGAAAGATCCATACCCTTTACCTTTTATAGATGAATATCTAAATATAGGCTTGATGTTTATTCCTTCCTAGAAGGATATTTTTGAGATCACCAGATATTTATCGCATTAAAAGATAGAAACAAAACCTTTGTAATAGATTGAGGAACTTTTACCTAGGTAGTGATTGATGCACACCCAAGCTCTTGATAAACTCAAATGTGAGTATGAAGTGAAAACATCGAAAGAGTAAGGAGTTAGGGCACGCTCCTTGGCTCGTAGCATTTTGGGGGTAAAGGGATGTGCTAAAGCTCCAAGATGGGATTAGGAAGAATGACAAGCAATCATTCACTCACACGAACCTGCACAAAACCAAATAACAAGTTGGTTAGTGCATAGTTGGAGCACTTTTGGTGCGAGGATGAGCCACAAGCAAACACAAACTCACAAGACTCACCATGGCCCGAACTTGGGGGAAGCCACCATCTTCCCCCTTGTAGTATACTCTATGCTTAACCACAAGATTAGCACTCAAATGTCATTTTGTCTCGGGACTCCCAAGTGGGAGTCCCAAAATTATCACAACTGGGACTTTTGCAACTTTGGGGGCCCATAATTTTGTGTGTAGACCTCAGATTGAGATGAGGTCTAAAGAAAAGTTGTAGCCCTCATCAAGATCTTTTCAATGGTATGTTGCACGTGACATGAACACAAGGGAATCATGGTGATTCTAGACTTTTAGTGGTCGGGAGTCAAATTGTCAAATTGACCCCTGGCCTTTCTTTTGGCCATAACTTGTGTTTGAAGTGTCCAAATGGGTCATGTAAGCCCATTTTAAACATCTACATTCTAAGAGATTTCCAATGACATAAAGAACTTTTCAATACATTACGTTTTGACCCCTGAAATCGCTCTCTAAAATCTGGGAGTCCCAAAGTGGGAGTTGCTTTGAGAGTGTGAGGGTTCATGCCTTCACACTTTCCTACACTCCTGGGAGCATGAAATGTGGCTCCCGGGCTTCCCTCTTGGCCCGCACCCTTACAAGCCCTTGCCTTTGTCATGAACCCAAGGTTAGGGTTACAACAATGATGCCTTTTGGAGTAAAGAATGGACCTCCTCTTTAATTATCAAAGGGTAGTAAATAGAGCCTTCAAAGATTATGTAAAAAAATTCATAAAGATTTTTCTAGATAATTTTATTGTTTATAATGATATGGACACTTATTTGTAGAAACTCAAATTGTGCTTTCAAAAGTGCAAACAATTTAGGAGTAATTTGAACCCAAATACATGTGTATTTTCAAGAATGATATTGAGGTTTATTGTTTCCAAATAAAGTGAACTACCAAATCCTAAAAAAATCCAAGCCATGTAGTTTAGATGCATGTACCCTTAAATCCACAACAAATTTAGGTATTCAATGGAATGGCTCCATTTTATAGATGTTTCTTCAAGAATTTTGCATTAATAATGGCCCTAATTACTACAGTCATGAGGAAGATATAATAGTTTTTATGAACTTCCAATTGTCAGGAAACATGGGAGTTGATTAAACAAAAGTATGTTGAAACATCTATTCTTATATCTCATAATTGGGATGTAAAGTTTCATGTGCATACAAAAGCATCCTTACTAGTTGTAGGTGTTATTTTAGCATAAAATTTGATAAGAAAACATGATTAACCTATTCTTTATGCATTTAGATTAACGAACAATGTTGAAAAGAACTACAGTGCCACATAACATGAAGTAGGTGAAAACACCCTAAACCCCCCCAAAATTGTAGTCAAATGTATAATCTTTTTTACAATTATTTTTTTGATTGTGTATGGAGATCACATTTTGAATTACTTTTACTTGTTTTGTTTTAAGTATATTTTATTAGCTTTAGACTTCATCTAATCAATAAACATTGAAGATTTTGAATGTATGGAGTATATTCGTGACAAAATAATATTCGTCACAAAGTTTGAAATTTTGGATACATACTTCAAAACTAGGGTTATGGATGGAGTTATTGGGTGAATGTTTTATGGTGTATGATATTGATATACATCAATTAAATCTAGAAAAATTTAGAAATTAAAACTTGTTGGATGAGATTCCATTCAAATAATGTGTTTTTTTGCATTTGTTTAATAATGAATGCATAATAATATTTTTTTTTAGGAAAATACCACTACCATATCAAAGAGGAACAAATTTTATAGATGGGCATAACATTTTTTTTCAATTTTCTTTTGTTTGGAAATGTTTCATGAATCATCAACGTGACGCCTTAGGGCCATTGAAAAATAGTAAGTTATATATTTTGTGTACATTGATTTTATCCAATCCTCGTCATCTAACCATTAGATCGAAATTAATTTTGACTCAAAATGAATTTTGAATTCAAAAACGTTGTTGTGCAAAATTTTAATTTTTTTACTTGTGTTTAGGATATCTTAAAAAACCATCAAAATTTTACCTTACTACGTACTATAATACTTGTTATACATCACCTTTTTTGAACAAAAGTGGTTCACCCTTGGTGTGCTTTCACCTAAACATTAACAACGATATTTGCATTTCACAAGTTTAGACATTACTTGTTACGTAATAAATTTGTGTTTTAATGTTGATCATATGGCATTGGTCTATCTAGTCAACAAAGCACATGTTTTAGGTCATATTGCTTGATGGCTTTTTCCATTTTTGGAATATGAGTTTATTGTAATATACAAACCAAGTTGTACACATGTAATAGCTAATGCATTGTCTAAACTTTCAAATATTGCAAAATTGACAAGGGTATTTGACTAAACCACAAATGCAACATTGTTTATGTTACAACTGGTATGCTTGGAAGAAGTCGAGAATTATCTATAGACATGATAGATGCCTCAGATTTTTAACAACATTCAAAAACAATGGTTGGCAAAAAAAGAAAAACCTTTTACTTTACAAAAGGGAGAACTGCATCGCATGGGTCACTTGACTACATATTTAGATATTGTGTAACCATAGATGAAGCACATAAGATATTACGTGACTTCATGAAGGATTTGGTGGAGGACATTTTGCAGCAAACATTATTACCAAGAAGATTATTAATGTAGGCTATTGGTGGCCCACACTATTTCATGACGCTTTTGAATTTTGCAGAATCTATGATGCATGTTAGAAAGTTGGAGATTTAACAACACAAAATTTGGTTAAATTGGTTACTTTAGTAAAGGAACCATTTATGAAATGGAGATTTGATTTTATTGGACCAATCAAACTTACAAGACAATTTACAAGTAACAAATACATTCTTGTAACCATAGATTATGCTATTAAATGGGTGGAAGTTAAGGCATTCAAAACCAACATTGTTGTTGTCACAACAAAGTTCTATATAAATATATTTTGATTAATTTTAGTTGTCCACTAACTTGAATAATAGACAAGGGAGTTAATTTCATCAATGATGTTATTTAATATCTTATTGAATTTTTTTAAATGAAACATGTGAGTTCTACTACATGTTATCCACAAGGAAATGGGCATGCATAATTAATTAACAACTTTGTTGTTAATCTCATCACTAAATTAGTTAATGAAAATAAGGCATATTGGGATGAAGATTTACCAATTGTGTTTTTCTCATGTAGAATAACCTAAATAAGGTAGCTACATGGTATACTCCATACGAATTATTCTATGGATTACATCCTTTAATGCCCACAAAATATGTTATGTCAACATTTAGTGGGGACCATAGAGATGCAAATCTTGTCAAAGTACTCACTAACAAACTAACAAAGTTAAAGAAACTACTAAATGACAAACTAAAAGTAGAAGACATTATTGAGAATCAATAATGGAATTGTGTTATATGGAGTTAGCAAAAGTATCCAAAAAAGAAGTTCAAGTGTAGAAATCATGTACTTTGGTTCCCAAAAGGCCATAGAACACAACTTGGGAAATTTACCAAAAAGTGGTTTGGTTCGTATAAAGTATAGTTTTGCCTACCAAATAACATTGTGTTTTTGGTCACTTTTGATAAGTTTGACCCAAACCTTGTGTTTGTTAATGTGAACAACCTAAAACCATATTAGTTTTATGATGAAGAAACATACGCTATGGATTGACTTGAACCAACGTATTGGGAAGGACAAAAAAACACTGAGATGGATGACAAAAATGAAGATCATCATGACAAATCAATTTTCATGGCACATGTACCTATCAATGAAAAATCCATGTCACATGTGACAAAATTCTCTATGGAGATGGATTTTGATGAACATTGTTTAGATTTAGTGACATGTGGCAATAAAATGTGTAGTGTCTTAAATCATAAAACCTTAACAAGTAAAGTAATACATTAGGGGGTGCGGAGGTAGTGGCACCAACTTGGCATGATGTCGATTATGAATAATTTTTTTCCTCATTTTTTTCAATCTTCATGCATTTTAGCAAATAAGAATGAGTGACAATTTTTTTTGTGAAAATTAAAAAGATTGTTCAAGAAAAGGAAAAAGAGTGTTAGAATTTGATTTGTGAAAAAAAGAAGCACAAGAAGCATTTGTTATAGAATTGCAAACATTGAGGATAGACCATGGTTTGCATTTGGGAGTTGCAAACCCAACACCACTTCAAGTCCAATTTCCAAATTCTTCTCCAAATTATGATCTAGGGAGAAGGATCAAAACAACTTTGTGTACCTAAACACACATAAGAAATGATGTCAAAAAAGTGGTTGCATTTTTTGAAAGAATGTGAAATTTCAAGACCATAGGCTAATTTGGAAATGACGATGTTAACAAATTCAAAGGACAAGGACAACCTCATGAATTTTCTTTAAGAGTTGTCACAAGCAATAGTTCCAACACCATAATCAGTTATAGATTCAATTGTACCATTGGTTGTTTCAAGTTCCTTGAAACCTAACCAATCTAAGCTTGAATTGAAGAAGTAAAAACTTAATATAATGCACTACTAGGAAAGTGTGGTGTAGTTCACTAGACTATTTAACTGTGGAACCATAAAAGTTAATTAAGTTCACTATAATTCACTGCTTTTACCTTCATTGGTGAAAATGGTTCACTATATGGT
>Ga0116230_10001423_pt1 | contig 22713 bp, 21 predicted proteins | sample S1TSphfallax_3_FD_88678 | JGI IMG/M metagenome (GOLD analysis project Ga0116230, IMG submission 88678) | Host-associated microbial communities from peat moss isolated from Minnesota, USA - S1T2_Fd - Sphagnum fallax MG | ecosystem: Host-associated > Plants > Peat moss > Unclassified | place... | reverse complement strand
TCTGATGACGGCGGCCACGACGTGCCGTGCCGACGTGAACCGCGACATTCTTGACTGCCAGGCGCAGAGTCCGGAGAACTACGGCATCGGTCAGTCGTCGCACCTCAACGCCGATTACTGTGCCGGCATCAAGGCGTTCATGGCGAAGAACTTCGTGCAGGCGCTCTCATCGCTGGAGCGCGCCGTGGCGGCGAATGACGCTCGTGCGATGGGTGTGTTGGGATATATGTACGAGAAGGGGCGCGGAGTGAATCCCGATCCGGCGCGTGCATTCGCACTGTTTCGCCGCGCCGCGGACTTAGGCAACGGCGATGCCATGCATGAGTTGGCGCGGTGCTACCAGCTCGGTATCGGGACGGCGCCCAACGAAGCGGAGGCACAACGCTGGCTGAAGGCGGGCGAGGCGGCCGGGATCGATGCCGGACCGCGGCAAGCCAATGCGCGTTCGCAACCCGATCAAGCCGACGCAGACGCCGGACAGGCGTTCTACAACGCGAAGAACTACGTGGGTGCCTTACAGGCGTTTCGCCGCGCGGCGGAGGCCGGCAACGCGCATGCGCAAGTGGGGATTGGCGTGCTGTACGAGTTTGGCTTGGGCGTTGCGGCCAACGCCGTGGAAGCCGCCCAGTGGTACCGCAAGGCGGCCGATGCCGGTGACGCCGCCGCGCAGAAGAACCTGGGTCAGCTCTACGAAGATGGGCAGGGCGTTCCGGAGAATTGGGCGCTGGCCGCGGAGCTTTATCAGAAGTCAGCCGCGCAGGGTAACGTCGAGGGCGAGTTCGCGCTCGGCCGCGCCTATGAGTTCGGCATCGGCATCGAGCAGAACAGAGCGGAAGCGGTGAAGTGGTTCACGCGTGCGAGCTCGCAGGGCGACAGCAAGGCCGCGTACTTCGCGAAGTTCCTGTCAGATCCCACCAACTTCATCGGCTTCCGCAACCAGACGGAACACGATTATGTGATGGATCGACTGCGTTATGCCGGCGACTTCATCGGTGGAGATCCTTATCGCGCCTTCGCGAGTTCCAAGGAGCGTGATGAATTCCTGATCGCGTTCAAAGCGAGCGCAAACTTCCACGAGGCGCAGGCGCAGTGGGGCGTTCAGCATAATAACTATCAAAGCTGTCTCGGCAACGGCGGCGGCAGTAGTTGCCGTAATCCGGGGCCGCCGCCGGCGATCCACTAAAGGCGGGCAGTGCGGTATCTCATCGATAAAACAGCAGCCTCTCCGAATTGGCGCGATGCAGATGCGGCCATCGCCGCCTAAGGAGTTCGTGACGGGCAGGGTCGTGACAGTGCGTGCCAACGTAGAAGGGCGCGCGGTGAGGCGAGAATCCACTTTTGAAGAAATACAAGGGGTTTGCGGGACTGCAGTCGGTGCCGCCGCCCAGATACAAGCGCCTGAAGCCGTCGTCCCGTGTGGACATCGCGGCCGCGTGCAGCAGCAGACTGCCGGCCCCGAGGCGCTTGCCCGTGCCGTTGCTGGCGGCAAGGTGATATTCGACACACCCGGCACCCTGGAGGAAGAGCCCCGCAGACAACCACTCGCCATCGAGTAAACAGACGCCGAGCCTCGCACACGGCCAGGCCGCTATGGCCGAAAAATATTCGTCGGGAAAATGATAAAACGGTGCCGCTCCGATAGCGGCCATGCCGGCGCGGTAAAACTCGCCGAACCGGCCAGCCTGTGCTGGCGCGTCTTGCCACTCGAACCGCACGCCGGCGGCCTGTGCCTTGCGAATCGTGGTGCGGTTTCGGCCTTGGTATTGTGAGAACAGATCGCCGACCGTCAGATCGATCCACACAGTTTGCCGGTTTTCAACAATCGAGCCTCCGAAAAAATCAGCGTTGCACGCCAGCGGATGAAAGCGCACGAACTCCGCCGCGACACCGGTTGCGGTCGCCATGTTACAATATGCGCGCCACGCCCGCGATAGAAAGCCGCCTTCCGCGGTGTTCGCGAGTGGACCGCCATAACCGTAGGGCGACTGGATGTCGAAACCGTCAACGTCCGGAAGCGGCGTGAGGTGAAAACCGTGATACCAGAAGCGCTCGCCCTCTTCGTAGCACCAAAAGAGCGGTTGCGCTCCGCTCATGCGCTGTGCATCCGCCAAGACATAGTCCGGACTGAGGCTCGCCAGCCGCAGCTGCCGCGCCAGCCGCCCGAAGAGCGTTCGGGCGACCCCAACGTCAATCTTCATGACCGTCGATGAGCTCGTCGTGAGCATAGGCACGCCTGGCCGTCCGCCCCAGGTAGCTCCAAAAGTGCATCGGACTCACGCCGTTGCCGGGCCGCTTTGCCGTCAGATTGTCCAGGGTGAACAGCTCACCGACGGCGATATCGCACGCGGCTGTCAGACTCTTGCGAGCGATCGGCTGGTTCTTCGATTCGGACGCGGTCGCGCATTTGACCCCTGATCCGAGCGCGGCCTCTGCGAGTCGAATGCCCTCGACCATCGCTTTTAGTTGTGCCGGTTCGAGTGATGCGAGATGGTCGGGTCCCGGTAGGCTGCGATCGAGGGTGAAGTGCTTTTCGATCACGACGGCGCCGCGTGCCACCGCGGCAATGGGTACGACGATCCCGGGCGTATGATCCGAATATCCGACCGGCAGCTCGAACGCGGCGCGCAGCGTGTCCATCACCCGAAGATTGACCTCATCGACGGGCGCAGGATATTCGGTCGTGCAGTGCAATAGCGTAAGTTTGGTCGCGAGGATGGCCCGGCCTGCAGCCGACCGGTATGCATCTTCGAATGCGCCCACGCCGGGCTTGCCAGGCGCGCCCAGATAACCGAAGGCCAGTACGCCGAGCGCGCGTTCGATGTCGCCCAGATTACTCATGCCGGTGGAGAGAATGGCCGGTAGCCCAGTCTGCGCCACCTTCAGCAGCAGCAAGGCGTTCGTTATCTCCCCAGACGGGATCTTGAGCATGGGTACCTCGAGCTCCTGCGCCAGCCAATCGACGCTGGGCTCATCGAAAGGGGTCGACAGGAATCTAATTCCGCGCCCGCCGCAATGCGCGACGAGCGTACGATGCGCGTCAAGATCCAGCTCCAGTTTCCTCACCATGTCGAGTTGGCTCTCGGCTCCGCCCGTGGCAGAGATCTGATACTCGGCTTTGGTGGCAAACCGGCTGATGACCCGATGCGAGTTGAAGGTTTGAAATTTGACCGCGTTCGCGCCAGCCGAATGCGCCGCGTCGATCAATTGCAATGCCATGTCGAGCGAGCCGTTATGGTTCACGCCAGCCTCGGCAATGATGAAGGTGTGCGGCCTCATTTAGCCTCCGTGACGAAACCTTCCAGCAGCGAGACGAGGCGCTCGATGTGCGGCGCGCCCATCCTTTGATCGATTGGCAGGGTGAGGATCTCCGATGCCAGACGATGATCGGCTGCGCAAGCGGGATCTTCCGGAACGTGGGGCAGCGGCCAGTGCACGGCGCAGAAGACTGCATGCGCCGCCAGCTGTCGGCGCAGCTCATCCCTCCCACCGGCGCGCACCCTCACCGGCAGCCCAAGGGGCACTTCGTCGTCGGCCAGGGTGGCGAGCAGTGGGGTCAAACCTGGTGCCAGTCGATCGGTGAGGATCCGGTGGAGCGTCTGGTGATTGTCGCGTCTTCGCACAGCTATCGCAGCCAGGTCGGAGCGCAGGAGCAACTGGCGGCCCAACCACGAAGCAGCGCGTGGCACGATTGGTCCCGCATCATAACGCAGCTCTTCTTCCTCGAGCAGCGGGAGAAAACTCGCCGCCGGGGCGCGTACGCCGCGTAGCAACTTCCCCAACAAGCGCGCGGTGACGAAGCGCTCGTCGGGACTCGCCAGCTCCACATCGAGCGGTCGATACGAGCCGAGCAATGCACCGTCGGGCTGCGGCAGGAATTTGCGAAAGCTGGTCACCGCGTAATGTCCGATCCGGCCTACGCCGCCGCTCAGTCCCGCTTGGACGGCATCCTCCACGACAAAAACACCGTCGCGTCGCCAACGTTCCGCCGCGGTGACGCGTAGTCGGTTTTGGTGCCCGAAATAATGAACGATCAGGACTGTCTCGCCGCGCGCGGGCGCGGGCTCCGCACCTCGCTCGCCATGCAGTTCGAAGGAGGAATAATAGCGCGGAGTGAAACCAGCCTGTTGAAACGTGCGTCCCACCGATTCGCAGCAGAACGCTGGCAGCCAGACAAACGGTACTCCACCGGAGCGCAAGATGTCCTTAGCAGCGAGCAGCAGCGCAGAACGCCCGGTGTCCGTCCACAGACCGTAAGGTAGCGGTAGCGCCGGCTCTCGCTCGCCCGGAGTACGCAGCAGGAATTCGAGCTCGATCTCGAGCTCGCCGCCGATCCGACGGGTGTCAGCCGTGCAGATCATAAAAGCGCTTTGCGTGATGCCGGGATATATCGAGAGATGCCAGCAAGCCGCCGATCTTGCTCGAGGCGTCGCAGTTTCCATAGGGCGACGTGCCATTCTGCGTCCGCTGAAGGAACGGCGTGGAGAGCGCTTGTGAAAGGGCGTCGACGATGCTCCTTGTGTCCTCCTTGCAATCAATGACAGATGCAGCCCGCAAGCGCCCAGCCTGCCGGTCGCCGACGTTGACGGTGGGCTTTGCGAGCGCCGGTGCTTCGACGATACCTGACGACGAATTGCCAACGACGGCGGCGCAGTGTTTCATCGCACTCAGGTAGCGCAATTGGCCGAGCGAGGCGAAGCATTTCACGCGCTGCGGCTGATGCGCCGCATAGTCGTTGATGAGGTGCGCGAGCCCCCGACCGCCCGCATCGGCGTTCGGCCGCGTGAACACGACCTGATGATTGGGGAACGCATCAAGCGCATCGAGCACCGCACGCAGCCCCACGCAGGGATCCCCAGCGCCGACGGTGGCGGGGTGATACGTGGCCAGGAAAAAGGGCGCGGACGGATCGAGACCGAGACACGCAGCCAAAGCGGTGCGATCCATGAACTCGAGACGATCGATGTTGTCCAGCCCCGGGTCCCCTACATTAAAGACCGTATCGGGCGCTTCGCCCAGCTGGATCACGCGGCGGCGATACGGCTCGGCCGCGACGAAGTGGTATCTCGACAGCTTCGTGATCGCATGGCGCATGCCGTCGTCGAGCGCCCCAAGGGTGACCTCGCCGCCCGAAATGTGCGCGACCGAGATCCCGGCGAAGAATGCCGCCTGCACCGCCGCCAGGATTTCGAATCGGTCGCCGAGAACCACGACAATGTCGGGATTGAGATCCTGGAACGCGTCTGCGAAACCGATGACGGCCAGCCCAACGGCCTTCGACATTCCGACCGGCGTGTCACTCGACAACAGAATCTCGATGCGCCGATCGATGCTGAAGCCATCCGCCTCGATGACCCGGTGGGTGAGACCGAACTCGGGCGAGAGATGGCTACCGGTCACCGCGAGTTGCAGCGCGAATCGCGGATCGGCGTTCAGCTCACGCAGGAGCCAGTAAAGAATCCCGTACTCGGCTCGCGTACCGGTCACGACGCAAATGCGGCGGACGTCCGTCACTTGCGCGCCTCCACAATCCACTCGAAAACCTCACTGCCAGCGCCGCCACGCCGCGCCCACTCGATTTGCACCGACGCAAAGGCCCCGAACGCCTCGCGAATCTCCGGCTCGGAGAAAAAATGCGCGAGACCATGGCCCGCGAGCGGACCTTCGACGGGGTCGAGCGTGGTGCCCGGCTCGAACAGTTCGCCGCTGCCGGCGCCGGTCGTGTCGGTTCCAAACATCTTGGCGAACATGACTCCGCCCGGCTTCAGGACCCGCGCGCCCTCGGCCACGCTCGCAAGGATCGTCCGCCAGGGATTCGCGTAGATGCTCTCGACGTCGACGACCACGTCGAAAGAGGCGTCGCTCCAGGGCAGCTGCGAAAAATCTCCGGCACGCAACTCGCACATCGGGTTTTCGGACGGCAGGCCTTCGGCACGCAGCCGGTCAGCACACTTGCGAATGGCAGCCGGCGACCCGTCGATGCCGGCAACACGGAATCCTTCCCGCAGCAGGAACCACAGGTTTGCGCCCTGGCCGCATCCCATCTCCAGGAAGCGCAACGATTGCCGGTCGGCGCACGGAAAATAGCGGCGACCAACGAAGCGAACCAATTCCTCCGGCGGGTAGCGGCCCCACGCCCGTGCTTCGTGCAGTGCATCCCATCGCGACAGATTGTCGGCAACGCCGAGGGTCACGCGAGACGCCCCCGTGCGAGCAGCTTCGGGCTGCTGGGTAGATTGATAATGCGGGCGGCAAGGGAATCGGCCACCCTCAGCTCCATCCGTGGACACGCCTCGAAGGGGCGCAGCCGGTGCAGCGGCACCCACACCGGGCGCAGCAACAAGCCAGCGTCGTGGCCGGCCGCGAGGATGGCGTCGCGATGGGTGGCTGCCGCTTCGTCGAGCACGAAGGTCTGCAGCCAAAAATTGCTTAAGCAGCCGGCGGGCTCCGCCAGGATACGACCGCCATCGACCGCGGCGAAAGCGTCGCGATAGCGCTCGAACAGCCGTCGCTTGTCACGAAGGAAACCGGGCAGCTGCTCGAGTTGCGCGCAACCGATCGCGGCGTTGATGTTTGGCATACGATAGTTATAGCCCACCTCGTCATGACGAAAGTCCCACCGGTGCGGCAGCTTCGCGGTGGTGGTCAGATGCCGGGCGCGTTGCGCGAGATCCCGATCGTTCGTGATGAGCGCCCCACCGCCACCGGTGGTAACGGTCTTGTTGCCGTTGAAACTGATCGCCCCGATGGTGCCGAAGGTGCCTGTGTGCCTCGCGCCGACGGTGCTGCCGAGCGACTCGGCGGCATCTTCAATGACCACGAGTTGAAAAGCGCCCGCGACTTTGAGAATGGCGGCGATGTCGGCGGGATGGCCAAACACATGCATCGGAACCACCGCCCGGATGACACGGCCGGTAAGGCGATTGTGGCAGCGCCCGTCACGGAGCTCGGCGATCTCCTCGAGGTAGGCGAGAAGCGCCCCAGCGTCGATGCCGAAGGTTTCCTCCTCGCTCTCCACCAGATGCGGCACGGCGCCGCAATACGTGACTGCATTCGCCGTTGCGACGAAGGTGAGTGCCGGCACCAAGACCTCATCGCCCGGCACCACACCGGCGAGACGCAGCGCGACGTGCAGCGCCGCCGTGCCGCTCGAGACCGCGACGGCGTATCGGGAACCCGTGAACGAAGCCAGCTCCGCCTCGAACTGATCGACGAACGGACCCACCGAGGAGACGAGGGTGGAATCGAGACAGGCCTTGACGTACCGCCACTCATTGCCCTCGAAACTCGGCTCATGCAGTGAGGCCGGTCCGGTTCCGATCACGTCACGGATCGCGTCGAGCACGCGTTCCGACAGGCGGGTGCGCCGCGCTGCGCCGATCATACCGCGTACTCGTCGGCCCGGTAGCCGCGTATATTCTTCGGATCGGTAAACCACTCGATCGTGCGGGTGAGCCCGCGACTCAATCCGTCGAGACCGCTGAATGCCGGGCTCCATGCGAGCAGCTTGCGCGCCTTGTCGTTGCAAGCCCACAGCCGCTCGACTTCGCTGCCCGCCGGCCGCAGCCTCGCCTCATCCGCGGTCACGGCGATGTCGACGCGCATCAAGCGAGCGATGAGGGAGACGGTCTCGCCGATGGATATCTCGAAATCGCTGCCGATGTTGATGACCTCTCCGCACACTGAGGAGGCTCGAAGCGCCGCCGAGAACGCCGCCACCGTGTCCGTGACGAAGTTGAAGTCTCGCGTGGGCGTCAAAGCGCCTAGCTTGACGGTGCGTGCTCCGTTTGCGATCTGCACGATGATCGTCGGAATCACGGCGCGCGCTGACTGGCGCGGTCCATAAGTATTGAATGGCCGCAGAATGACGACCGGAGTGCCGAATGATGCATGAAACGACATCGCAATCTGGTCCGCGCCGATCTTGGTGGCAGAATACGGCGACTGGCCGCGAAGGGGATGTTCCTCGGTGATCGGTACGAATATCGCCGTGCCGTAAACCTCGCTGGTCGAAGTGTGCACGACGCGCTCGACGCCGAGATCGCGGGCGGCCTGCACGACGTTGAGGGTGCCCTTGATGTTGGTGTCGACGTAAGAGTCGGGCGAGTGGTAGGAGTACGGGATTCCGATGAGCGCGGCGAGATGCAGCACCGCGTCGCAGCCCTGCATGGCGGTTCGCACACCGTGCGGATCGCGTATGTCGCCGGCAAAGACCTCGAATTTGCCGCGAACCTCGGCCGCGCAATGGTCGAGCCAACCGTGGGAGTTGAACGAATTGTAGAGCACGAAGGCACGCACTGCATGCCCTTCCCGCACCAGCGCCTCGGTCAAATGCGAGCCGATGAACCCGTCAGCGCCCGTGACCAGCACCTTCATGATGGCTGCCACCCGGCAAGCATGGATTCAGCCGCCTGCCAATCCGACTCGGAATCGATGTCGATCCGTTCTGCCGGCGCTTCCATCAGCAACGGCACCATCTCATCGTCGAACAACGAGCACTGCTCCCGCAATTGGGTTGCGGCAATGAGATAAAAGGCGCCGTTGATGACGTAGGCCGGGGTCAGGTCCTGTGATCGCAGGTTCAGTCCCTTCGGATCGAGGAATGGGCGCAGCCTGCCGTGCTCCAGCCTGAAACACCGCTGCGGATGAGATGCCGCCGGCGAGACGCCCACGACGGGACGGCTCGGATCGCGCTTGAAGAGCTCGATACCCCGCAAGACCGACGTTCGGCTGCGAAACGGCGAGGTCGGCTGCAGCAGCAGCATACCGTCGACCGCCCCTCGGTCGGCCTGGTAGCGATCCAAGGCATGCAGGCACACATCGACGGAGGATGCCGTGTCCGAGGCGAGTTCTGCCGGTCGAAGCCAGGGCACGAGGGCCCCACTGTCCCGGCCCACGCGCGCAATCTCGTGATCGTCCGTCGACAGCAAAATGTCACAGACATCCTCGATTCCTCGCACGGCCTGCACGCTCCACGCCAGTAGCGGCCGGCCGCCGAGCACGCGGATGTTCTTGCCGGGCAGCCGCTTCGATCCGCCGCGGGCCACGATCAGTGCCAGGATCTTCAATGCTTACCCCCGCCCATGGCGGCTTGCGCCAAACGGTAGTCGTCCGGCCTGCCGACATCGAGCCATGGCTCGTACATGGGATAGGCGATGATGCGAAGGGATTTTTGCTGAAGCCGGTTGAAGAGAGTTGGCATGTCGCACGGGACGCCGCTCGTGAGCGAGTCGAGCGCGATCGGCTCGAGCACATAAATACCGGCATTGATGTTGCTTCGTGATACCGGTTTCTCCTCGAAGCTTTCGATATCGACGCCATTGACGTGTACAACGCCGAACGGATGCTGGTACTCATGCATTCGCACCGCCATCGTGGCTGCCGCCTCGTGGCGCCGATGAAAATCGAGCAGCTCTCCGTAGCGAATGTCGGTGAGTACGTCGCCGTTTGACACTAGAAACGGTCCATCCGGGGGCGAACCGAGCAGGGCGATCGCGCCCGCAGTCCCCAGCGGCGTGTCCTCTTGGAGATACTCGATTGCCACATCCCAGCGCTTGCCGTCGCCGAAGTGGTCCCGAATCATGTCGCCGAGATAATGGACGGCCACTACGAACCGCGTAAAACCCTCGCCCTTCGCCCGCTCGATGATGTGCTCGAGCATGGGTCTACCAGCGACCGGCAGCATCGGCTTGGGGCAATTATCGGTGTGAGGATAGAGGCGGCGGCCGCGCCCACCCGCCATGATGACCATCAAATTCGAGCGCTGCTGCGGCGCCATCAATTCATCCCATAGATGCAGGCCGACGACATATCGGTCGTCATCCACGATCGGCAACTGGCGCACCCGGTTGGCCTTCATGATCTGCAAAACCATCTCCCGGCCGAGCTTCGGCGGAACGACCAACGGTTCGCGCTGGACGATGCCGTCGATCGGACTGGACAGGTCCAAGCCGCGCAACAGCCCGCGCCGGATATCGCCATCGGTGACTGTCCCCACCAGAATGCCGGACGGCGCGACCACCAGTACGATCTGCAGCGCGGACTCATTGAGGCATTGCACGGCGAGTTGCACAGTTGCATCGGAGTGCAGCAGCGCCTTACGCCATCGCATCACGCTGTCCGCCGCTGGCGCGATGGGCGGTGCCGCCTCGACTAGCGTGGACGCCCCGATCATAGGAAGCTGCGCAGCGGGCGTGCCTGCGCAAAACCACCGAGAAAGGCTTGAAATTGTGCTGTGCGAAAAGAATAAAGACTCAGAGGCTCCGCACGAAAGCCGGACAACCGATGCAGCGTCGCCTCGACGCTTTCCGGCACGATGAGGTCAGGACGCAAGAGCGAGCGTTGAGTCTTGTTCAGTTCGGCAACGATCGGGTTCAGTACCGGCAGCGAACGGCGCAGGAAAAAGAGCGAGCCACTGGTAGCCATGTCGTACATCAGGCACAAGTCGCAACCTTTCACGTGCTCATCCATCGTTTCGTTGACATTCCGGGCGAGCAGGTCGGGCGGCGCACCCACGTATGCGCGCAATAGCCCGAACAGAGTGAAGCCGGGTTTGCAGCGGATCTTGAGGTCGACGTTATTGTCTCGGCACCATGTCACGATGCGCTTGATGCCGTCCAGATAGGCTACAGTCGGCGTGAAGTGAACCCCATTGAGGGACGTTGAATTGAGCATCAGGGACATCGAGCGTAGTCCGTTGCCGATGGTACTGGTGCTGCAAAAGTCCTCCGGATAGGCGACTGTATGGTGAATGACGGGGCGATCGTACCTGTCGTGGATCGAGGTGCCTTGCATTGGATGCGTGAGTGCCACGATGTTGCGGTAGCCAAATTCCACATCGCCCATGACCTTGCTGTGGGGAACCAGGATGACCGGCAGCGAGCGGCTTTCGGCAAAGCTTACGAGGGGCCCGTGGAAGCCGGTGTCGTGTTCCGAGAGGACGAGTTTGCCCGGCGCATCAGCCTGAAAGTACCGTTCCAGCCCGAAGTAGGTGGCGAACTGCCCGCGGTAGCGACTCACGATGTGTTCGGTCTGCCGGGCGCGATGGTCGGACGAAGGAATATGCGGCGTCAACAGGGGGTCGAGGTTCTGGCTCAGTGCCTCGCAGGCTGTGGCGATCCGCTCGCGCGCCTCGTTTGACAGAGACGCAAGTAGTCGTGTCGGCGGCGTAAGCCCGATGGTCCGATCGGCCTCGACGGGTACGTCCCACAGCTTCGCCTGCAGATTGACGATGCGTTTCCCGGCCGCGCGCATCTCCTGCACGAAGTAAGCATGGTCGTAGACGCAGGTGGGCAGATAGGTCAGCAGCCACTCGGGGCCGCCGCCGGGCGCGATGCCCGTCAAGTCGGGCACTGTATCGACCCACACGCTGCCTATGCCGTACTCATGAATTACGTATTCGACGCGCTGGCCTCTTAGGTACTCGATCAGTATCGATGCCGGAACGAAGGAGTCGAAGTAGTACTGGGCGGGACGATGGCTGACGGGAATATGTATCCGTCGATCCTTGAATATCCCTCCGGCCGATTGCCAGAGGGCTTTGTGCCAGAGTGACGCGGTAAATATCAAGGAGAAGTTCAGGTGCTGCCAAGCGAGGATGGAGACTCCAGAAGAGCCGAACTGTGTAGCATCCAATGCTTCCTCGAGAGCCCGCGCGGCGGCCTGCGCTTCGCGGTCGATCGATACAAAGGCTGGCACGTCAATCTGCGTGATTACCTGTACGTTCTGCAACTTTGCGGCGAGCGCCTTATCGCCAAGCACGGGATCGAAGAGAAGCACTTCATAATCCTGCAACGCCGAACAGAAGTCTCGCGCGGCGGGAATCGCTTCCGAGTTCAGAATTACCACAGCATCTTTCATGGCCAAAAGTGCTGCAAAAGGCGTGCCATCGGGTCCACCGCAGGAGGGGCCCTCCACGCGCGCCGCACCGCTGCTGCGGCGGCTAATTGACGCCCAATGTGGAAAGTAGGAGGTCGCCTGAAGATAGAATGACGACTGCTTGCGAGCTTCGCCGATATTTTCTTGGAAGGGGTGTCGGGTATTTGACGCATCCCGCAAGTAACGCTCAAAGCTCACGCTCGGCGCTTGAAACGAGACCCTTTGGCTGATCGTCAGCGGCATCGCGCGGTAGCCCCCGGTCGGCGGCGGCGAGCCGGCCATGGGCGGATGCTTGCCGGTTGTACCAGGTCAGGATCACCCCAGCAGCCCGCCGGTCGATGCCGGTTGCGATACGCAAAGACCAGTACTGCGATCAGCGTCAGCGCCGCACCGAGGCAGCGTGTACCATCCTCGATGCACCCGAGGTTTGGCAGGGACTTCTGATGGCACTGACGATTGCGATGTATCATTACGTCCGGGACTTGGCGCGGACCCGCTATCCTGCCATCAAGGGTCGGGACCTTGCCGCGTTCCGCGGCCAATTGGACTATATCGCCCGCCACCATACGGTTGTTACCGCAGAACAGGTCATGCTGGCAGTAAAGTCGGGCGAGGCGTTGCCGGAAAATGCCTGCTGGCTCACCTTCGATGACGGCTATGCCGACCATTATCAGACCGTCTTCCCTCTCCTCGATGAGAGGGGCTGGCAGGGTTCATTTTTTCCGCCGGTCTGTGCGGTGCGGGATGGGCAATTGCTCAATGTCAACCGCATACATTTCATTCTGGCAGCTACCAAGGACCTTAACGGTTTGCTCACGCTGGTCCGGCAATTCATCGAGGAACACGCGGGCTATCCTGATTTGCGCCCCTTCGACGCCTACTGGTCGGAACTGGCGCTGGCCTCCCGGCTTGATCCGGCCGAAATCATCTTCATCAAGCGGATCCTGCAGCATGGGCTGCCGGCAGCCTTGCGCGATGAATTGGCTGCAATTCTTTTCAGGCGCTTTGTGTCCGTCGATCCTGCCGCGTTTGCTGCTGAGCTCTATATGAATTCCGACCAACTCAGAACGATGATCCGGGCCGGAATGTATGTCGGCAGCCACGGTGCCACGCATGCCTGGCTCGACCGGCTGGAGCCGGCGTCGCAAGTGACCGAAATTGACGACTCGCTCTCCTATCTCAACTCTCTCGGCGCGCCCACCGAAGAGTGGGTAATGTGTTATCCGTTCGGGGCTTACAATCATGCGATTCTCGCGTTGCTCGAGCGACGGGGCTGTGTTGTCGGTTTGACCGCCGAGGTCGGGGTCGCGCACTTGGGCATTAATGCGCCTCTGCTCTTGCCCAGACTCGATACCAATGATCTGCCGATAAATTGATTACCCGAGCATTGACCATCTGCCCAACCACAAAGAAGTTTCCCGCATGAACATTCACAATCATCCGAACGTGGCGCTGTTTCTTGCCTCCCTGTCGCGCCAGTTTCCCTATTTTGCCGGCGTCATTGCCAAGCAATATGACGCTTTCGGCGACGCGTGGCTGGATGGTTTTGAGGCGGAACTGGCAACTTTTTTTGCGCAAGACCAGCAGCGAATCGACCTGGCAGTGCGGGGATACGGCAAGTTTGCGCTCGACTCGATGAAACTGCAGGTTAAGTTTCAAAAAACGAAGCAGTACGACAATAAGAGCTATGCGGAAGCCGCTTCCGAGGTCTATCAAAACAGAGAATATATGTTTGGGCTCTATCTTCCGGGAATATTGCTCTCGCATTATTTGTGGCGTCATCACTATCAACAGCATGTTTTCTTTGAGGAGAAGTTCCTTCCACTTGTTGGTGGCGAGGGTTTTCGTGAATTCTACGATGTCGGGGTCGGGACGGGTTTCTACTCCAAGGAGATGCTGACTCGTAGCAGGATGACGGGGCAGGGATTCGATCTCAGCCCGCATTCTTTGGAGCATGCTACGCTTCTGCTTGCGGCGCATGGACTGACGGACCGCTATCGCGGCAATCTCCGTGACATCATCGCAAACCCGGTGAGCCCGCCGGCAGACAGCCTGGTGAATATTGAAGTTCTGGAGCATCTCGAGGATCCGCTGCGCTTCATCGAGGCGCTTGCCCGTATGCTCAGAGTTGGCGGCTATGGCTTGATCTCTGCCGCCATCAACGCCCCCAATGCCGATCATATCTATCTCTATCGTTCCGCCGATGAGGTTCGGGCACAATTGATCGAAGGAGGATTTGTCGTCATCGATCAATCGGTTGATCTTGCCTACGATCCAAGATCACCGGACGATTTGGTACCGGTTAACGCCGCATTCATCGTAACCAGAAAATGAAGGCGCCTTGAGCATGCATGAAAAAATTTTGGCCAGTCTGACCCCGGTCTTTCGCGAAGTCTTTGACACTCCGAATCTGGTTCTTACGGAAGAGCTGAACGCCAAAGATGTGGAAGCGTGGGATTCCCTCAATCACATAACCTTGATCGTTGAAATCGAACGTCTCACCGGGCTGACCTTGACCACCGATGAGCTCGTTGAGCTGCAAAACGTCGGAGACTTTGCCCGGCTGCTTGCCACCAAGGGGTACCGTGGCTGAGTATCGTTTTGACGAATTGCGTGTCGGTATGATCGCGAAGCGCCGCTACGCCTTTAGCGAACAAAATGTGCAATCGTTCGCTGACCTGGTTGTCGATCGGTCTCCCATTCATACCAGTCACGATTTTGCCGTCGCCAAGGGCTATCCCGCCAGGATCGTTCACGGCCTGTTTGTGCAGTCTGTCATTTCGGGGATACTAGGCACAGAAATCCCCGGCTCCAACTCAGTCATCAACACGATCAGTATGAAGATGCATGGTCCGGTGCCGATCGGCAGCGAGGTTAGTTATGAAGTCGAGATCTTGGCTTTGACCCCGGCCGTGGCGGCGGTATCCCTCGGATTTGCCGGGCGGATCGGCGCGCTGCTCGTCATCTCGGGAAAAGCCTTGTGCAGCTTTCCCCAGCCCATTTCCTGTTGAGATGGCGGCACGTTACTCGCTCGCTTCGACTTTCGATATGCGCGAATGGTCGAAAATGGACGCGTTCATCGCGGACACCCATGGAGAACGGCATGTTCTGAGAAATCGCGAGCTGTTCGATTGGTTCTTCCTGCGTAATGAAGATAAGAACCAGGCCAATGTGGTGGTGGCTTATCATGGTGATCGACTGATCTCTTTGCTGGGCTACTTGCCGACGGTTTTCAGGTGGGGCGACGCGGACATGGTCGGGACCTGGATGGCGCATTGGGTGACTGACGATGCCTATCGTCATGGGATCGGGGCGCTCTTGATGAAGAGAATGACCGAAATGTTTCCGATCGTGGCAGGTCAGGGCGCGAGCACAATGAATCAGGCCATCGTCACCGCCATGAAATTTCGGTTTGTCGAGTCGATACCCAAGGTTGTTTGCATTTTTAATCAGGCTTCGGTTCTGCGGAATTTTGATTTTCCCAGCCAGGAAGTTGCATTTGCGTCGGCTCCGGCAATACCGTCCGAGCGCCTGACGCAGCAATCCTTCGATCCCGATTGGTCGCTCTACCCCACCTTACGATTCGGCACATTGCGTGACTGGCGCTATATCAAGCAGCGCTATGTCGATTATCCTTTTTTTACCTACCAGATTTATGTGGCAGGCCCCCCTCACGCGCCGGCGGTTTGCGTCACGCGCGTCTGCGCGACGACGCTTGGCATCAAGGTCGGGAGAATTCTGGAGTTTTTCTACCCGGAAACCAAGGATGGATTGGATCTAGCGGAAAACCTACTACGGCAGTGTCTGTCGCGATTTCAGCAAGATCAGTGTGACTATGCCGATTTCTACTGTACGTCTGCTAAGCATATTGATTTATTTCGACGAACCGGTTTTGTTCCTGATGATCTTGGTCAGTTGCCCAGTCTTCTGGACCCGATCGACAGGTCGCGTAAAGCGCAGAACCTGGAATTGTTTGTCTCGCAAGACCTCAAACGGCTCTATCCGGGATGCGAAGATGCATTCTTTGCGACGCGCGCCGACGGAGATCAGGATCGGCCTAACGACTCTTTCCGGGCTCATCTGGGCCGTGGACGGACTTGATGAGCAAGTATATTTTTGACACCAATTCGACGGCTGCTGAGCTGGCGCGGAAACTGCGGGACGCCAAAAAGGCCGCGTCGCAGATCGGAGAACATTCGACCCTTAGAGTCGCGGTTTTGGCCAATTTCTCAACCCAATATTTGGTCGGCTCGCTGTTCAGCAGCTTTGTCGCCCATGGGATCGTACCCGAGATTTTCGAATCTTCGTTCGATCAATGGGAACTCGAACTCGCCAATCCTGACAGCCAGACCAACAAGAGCGGTGCGGATTACCTCCTGATCGCTCTATCGACAGTCCGTCTGTTGCCTGCGAACCGTGAACCCGCGGCGTTTGCCGCCCATCTCAAGCAATTGCTGAGGGAATACAAAGAGCGCCATCGAGGCGAAGTGGTGATCGTATTACCGGAAAGTATCCGTGCGGGTTTTGACCAGTCCTTATCTCTATCGTCCATCGTCCGTGAACTGCGCCATGCGCTGCGAGACGCACTATCTGGCCTCGCGCTGTTTATCGATATCGATCCTTTGATCATGGAATTCGGTTTCGAAAAATGGGCGCCGGTCAAGTACCAATTTGCGGGGCAATTCTCCTGTCATCCCAATTGTTACGGGTTGATGGGCAACTATATCGCCAATTTCATCGAGAGCGTTCAGCAGCGGCCGATCCGATTAATCATCGTCGATTTGGATAATACGATGTGGGGGGGCGTCGTTGGCGACCTCGGATGGGAGAATGTCGAACTGGATAAGGACGGAAAAGGCCACCCCTTTCTGATGTTGCAGCTGGTGCTCAAGCGCCTTAAAGACACGGGCGCTCTGCTCGCCATTGCCTCCAAAAACACGGATGCCGTCGCGAGGGCGGTGTTTGATAACCGGCGGGAGATGATTCTCAAATTTGACGATTTTGTCGCGACAGAAATCAACTGGGAGCCGAAATCCGCCAATATCAATAAAATATTGGCGGATCTTAATCTTACGGCAACCGGAATCATGTTCTTGGATGATTCGCCGTTTGAGCGGCAAGAGGTCGGCCGCGTGCACGCAGAGATCATCATCCCCGAACTTCCTGCAGATCCTAATTTGTGGTGCGAGTTCCTGTCAAAGAGCGGTTACCTCACGGTCGGCAAAGTCGGCCAAGCCGATATCGGAAAATCCCAATCCTATGATTCCGAAAAACGCCGTCGCGAGGATGCCCGAACCTATAGGGATTATGCGCAATTCCTCGAAAATCTTGATCTGGCATTAACCGCGCACAAGGTGTGTGACAGCAATTTCGATCGTGTTTTTGAGTTGTTGCATAAGACCAATCAATTCAACCTCACGACCCGTCGCCATACGAGACAGAGACTGCAGGAACTGATCGAAGACGATTCGGCTTTTTGTTGCTGCTATCACCTCAAAGATAAATACAGCGACTACGGAATCATTGCAGCGTTCATTGCGGTTCAGGATGAAGGCGAGTGGGAAATAGACACCTGGCTCCTCTCCTGTCGCGCGATGGGCCGCGGCGTCGAAAACGCCATCTTGGATCATTTTTTGACTCATGCGGTGTCGCCCGGTCAAAAGATTGTTGCGACCTTCATACCCACAGACAAGAATGCTCCGGTCGAAAAATTGCTGGCGACGATGGGATTCGCGGCAACGGCTCCGGGCCAGCCGACGTCGTTTGTCAGCGGAGTCAATCAAAATCCAAAGGCCGCCTATATTTCCGTGACAAACGGATAAAAATAGCGGTCAATAAATGATCATTCCGGCAGCCTGCCCTCGTGTGCGAGCGGTGTGCTCTCCATCGCGCTCTGCGCGAGCCCGCTCACGAGGTCGGCAGATCGCGCCCGTCCAGCCGGTCGCTGCAATAGATGAAAATACTGTTGCCCACGATGCTGAGCGCAAACAGCGCCAAGGAGGCCGGCAGAATTTCCAGTACCTGATGCAAACCCAACCAACTCGCCGGTTCGTCGAGCCATTGAACCAGCGCGGCCAGACGGCCGGCATCGCCGTCCTTCACGCAACAGTGCAGCAACGTCGTACGCAAACCCTCGTTCACGCCGAAATGCGTCCATTCGCCGTCGCGAAACCAGCGATAAACCTGAACACTGATGAGACCGAGAAAGGCCACCAGAGATCCAAACCCCAGGAATGCACCGGCGGCCCGGCCCGCGACCAGTCCCCGACTGCGGTGCAGACCATCGATGACTACACTCATGGTGCTACCGCTGCCGGACACGCCTTGACCTCCAAGCGGGAAATTCTTCCGGCCTCATTCTGCAGCGCAGCGGGATTGAGCAGCGCGTCGGTGGGCTTCAGATCGAGATCGATCCAGTACACATTGCCCGTACGCTTGCGATCGGAGAGGGCCGGAGTCAATCCCATCGCCTGCACCTGGGTCACCCGCGCCTGGGCGCGCTTCTGTTCGCTGAAGAGACCCAGAGAGATCACCGACCCCTCCGTGGGTCCCGGCATTTCCAGCGCATCGTCAATGCCTGCGGCCTTGAGCTTGGCGATCAGCTGCTCAGCGGAGCCCGGATTCGGGGGCGCCGGCACATAAACCCAGATACCTGCCCAGACATCGCCATCGACCACGCGTTGCCTTGGATCATAACCCCCGGATCGCAACGTGCTCGCGGCATGTGCCGCCTCGGCGACATCGCGAAACGGACCCACGGTGATGCAGCGCCTGACAGTGGTCGGCTCGTCACCGCCACCGCCACCGGCGCTACTCGCGGCATCCGCCACTCCGCCGCTCGTACCCACGATGCCGCTGGTCTCCTGCGGCGCCGGGCGGAGCGCGGCCGGCACCTCCGACACCAGTTGCAAGGACTTCATGGAAGGTTCGACGGCGGCTTTCTGCGACGCCAGGATCTCATGCGTCCACAGAAAGTACCCGACGTTGGCCAAGGCGAGACCAACGACAATGGATTTCAAGAGAGTCATGTCGAATCCGTCAAGTGCACCCCGCCCAACCGTAAACTCACTTCGCCCGACACGAACGCCTCCAATCGCCCGCTGCGCTCGAGCAAGAGCGCGCCGTGCGCGTCGATGCCGCGCGCGACGCCGCGGACGACGGCATCTCCCACCACCACCTCGGCGGGCCGGCCCGCGAGAACGTCGAGTGCAGCCCAAGATTCCCGAAAGTCGCTGAAACCGCCCCGTTCGAAGTCTGCCAGCATACGCAAAAGCTCATCGATGATCGCGCCGGCGATGGTGTTGCGCCCGGGCGTCGCCGTGCACGCGTCCGCCACGGCGGCGGCGCGCACCCCGGAGGCCTCGATCGCGCCCCGCGCCGCCGACGTGAGAGTGACGTTGATACCGACACCGATCACCACCTGGGCGGGGCCGCCGGCTTCAGCGCGCATATCGATCAAGATCCCGCCGAGTTTGCGATCGTTGAACCATAAGTCATTGGGCCATTTCAGGCCGATCCCGCGGGCTCCCGCCCGCTCGAGCGCCCGCGCCACCGCCACACCGACGCACAGGCTTAAGGTCGGACTCGCCTGGGCGGCCTCTTCGAATGCCCAGCTCAGCGAGAGCGCGAGGCTGCCCCCGAATGGCGCGAGCCACTGTCGACCGCGCCGCCCGCGACCCGCATGCTGGAACTCGCAGAGCATCACGTCGGCGGTACCGAACGGCGGCGGCGGCGCGGCGAGCAGGCGATTATTGGTCGAATCGACTTCGAATTGCAGATCGAGGTTGCGCAGGCACGTCGACCGGGCGGGCGCGACGCAGCGGCGGATCGGCGACTCGGCGAGCAGCTCCACGGCTTGCGGCAGGGCGTAACCGCGCCGCGCCGTGGCGGCGATCTCCACACCCTTGAGTCGCAACCGCTCGATTCCTTTCCAGACCGCTGCCCGGGTGACGCCCAAGGCTCCGCCCAAACTCTCACCGGAGTGCATGCGGCCGTCGGCGAGCAACCCCAAGAGGGCCTTCGGATCTAAGCCGCCCGGGATCGAAACAACCATAGACGCCGCGCCCGATTCTCGGTGCCCGCCGCCATTCGAGCGATATTGCCGCGGTGGGTAAAAATGATGAACGCCGTGACACCCAGGCAGAAATACAGCAGCGGCGGGTCGCCCGGATCGAACACGAGGGCCGCGACGCACAAGGCGACGCCGGCCAGCATGCTCGCGAGACCCACATAGCCGGTGAGCAAGACGACCAGTAGCCAGCAGGATAGCAGCGGCAGCAAAGCCCACGCCTGCAACGCGCCGATCACTCCGACCACCGTCGCCACGCCCTTGCCGCCGCGGAAGCCAAACCACACCGGAAAGACGTGGCCGACGATTACCGCAATGCCACAGGCCAGAGTCAGCCACTCGCGGGATACGTTGGGATCCAGCCCAACTCCCGGCACCACCACGCGCGGCAGCCACAGCACGGCAATGACCCCTTTGGCGACATCCAGGAACAACACCGAGATACCAAACGCCTTGCCCTGCGTGCGCAGGGCATTGGTGGCACCGGCATTGCCGCTTCCCATCCGACGAATGTCGACGCCGCGCAAACGCCCCAGAATCAGGCTGCCTAAGAGGGTTCCCAATAGGTAGGCAGCCAGCGCTTTTAGCCCAAGTTCCAGCATGATTGATTTATGATATCACCGGCACGGTAGGGCTCCCGGCCGGCGCGATCGAGCTCCCGGCCGGCGCGATCGAGCTCCCGGGCAGGTGAATTTCAGCAAGCATGCACCGCACGCTGCCGCCGCCCAGCCGCTCGATCACCGGTATGGGAGCCACGCAGGGCTCGCCGTACGATTCCAAAATCCGCCGCTGCGGAGCCGTGAAAACGCTCCAAGCAGCGCTCGACAGGGCAATGACCCTGCCGCCCGCCGCCGGGGCGAGTTCCAATAAATTTCCGGCAAATTGCTGCATTTGCTCAAGCGTGATCTCGACCACCCGATGCCCGCTCGCGCGCAAGCTGCCCTGCACGGCTTCGCGTTCGTGACCATCGCCGATTGCCTCGCTGCATACCACCGCAAAGGCGCTGCCGACCGCCATCAACACATTGGTGTGATAGATGGGTGTGCCGCGCGCATCGGCCGCATTGAAAGTCACCACCTCGTACCCGAGCACCCGGGCGAACTCGTCGAGCACATCGCCGTGCGTGCGCGGCGACAGCGCCGCGTAGGCCACCCGGTGCGATCGATCCAGCACCAAACTGCCCGTGCCTTCGAGGAACCTACGTTGCGCCTCATGGTGGGTCAGATCCACAGTCCGGGTGGCGAGGAAGCCCCCCTGGGTCAGCACTTGTTGGATGACATCGGCGCGACGTTCCAGACGTCGATTGGGCGCCTGCATGGGGTACAGAACGACCGTGCCGTCGTCATGAAAGCTCACCCAATTATTCGGAAATATCGCATCCGGCTTCGCGGGCTCCGGGGTATCCTCGGCCACCACGACTCGCACGCCGAGTCGAACCAGCCGATTGGCCAGGCCGTCGAACTCGCGGGTCGCCGCTGCCTGCACGGAGCCGTCGGTCAAGGAAGCCAATCCCGACAGGTCGGACGATTGAAAGGCATTGCTGGCGGCCGTCTCGTGGTTGAATGCGAGGTGGGCAGGCCGCACCATGAGCACTGCGCCGGTGCTTTGGAGATCCATGGAGGAACTATATCAGGCGCGAGGTTTGCGGAATTTTCCGGCCGTTGACAGCGCCATGAGGTTTCATCAAGGTACGCCGCCTGGTGACGGGGGCAAACCGTCGTGTCATGCCTTGGGCTAATTGGGGTAGCTGCCTTGCCGGTGTCATTGACCACTTCTTGCTGCGCGCTCGTGCTCGCCACGCTTGGGCTCATCCTGCCCGCGGCTGCCAAAGCACCGAAAAAGCCGCCCCCGGCCGAGCCTCCCCCTGCTCCCGGCAGCTACGTGTTTTCGTTTGAGACGCTGCTCGCGGATGCCAAGCGGCGTGCGCAAAGGCCCTATTCGCCGCAACGCAACACCCTGCCGGCAGGATTGGACAAATTGAGTCCGGAACAGTACCGGAGCATCCATTTCAATCCCGATGCCGGCATCTGGCGCACGGAACAGTTGCCGTTCCGTCTCGAGCTGCTGCGGGCCGGTTATAATCTGCAGACGGCGGTGACGGTGTCGACGGTCGAGGAGGGACGTGCGCTCGATTTGGTGGCAACACCGGCGATGTTCGACATGAGCGGGGCGCTCCCGGCCTTGGGCAGCCCGACCTTGGGGAGCAAGGTATCGCTGCCCCTGTCCGGCTTTCGCATTCGCAGCCAGATCAATGCGAAAAAAGTCTGGGATGAATTTCTGGTCTTCCAGGGCGCGAGTTACTTCCGCGCCGTGGCCCAGCACCTGCTGTACGGCTTGTCGGCACGCGGACTTGCCATTGATACCGCCGAACCGTCCGGCGAGGAGTTCCCTGCCTTCACTCATTTCTGGGTGGAACGGCCTGACGCGCAGGCCAAATCCATCGTCATTGACGCACTGCTCGACAGCGAATCGGCCACCGGCGCCTATCGCTTCACGGTGACCCCGGGCGTGGAGACGATCATGGAGGTGGATATGACCGTGTTCCCGCGCGCCGACATGCATGTGGTCGGTATCGCACCGCTGACCTCCATGTTTTTGTTCGACGAGACCAACCGCGGTCGCCTTGATGACTACCGCCCCGAGGTTCATGATTCGGACGGCTTGATGGTCGAGTCGCAATCCGGAGAGCATATCTATCGACAACTGGCCAACCCCACCAAATTACAGGTCTCATCGTTTACGACCCAGCCGCCGAAGGGCTTCGGACTCGT
>Ga0116230_10001422_pt1 | contig 22715 bp, 19 predicted proteins | sample S1TSphfallax_3_FD_88678 | JGI IMG/M metagenome (GOLD analysis project Ga0116230, IMG submission 88678) | Host-associated microbial communities from peat moss isolated from Minnesota, USA - S1T2_Fd - Sphagnum fallax MG | ecosystem: Host-associated > Plants > Peat moss > Unclassified | place... | reverse complement strand
GTCTGCTACGTACGCTCCCAGAGCATCGCACTCGACGCCTATATCCTGGTAAAGACGCTGCCCGTGATATTCGCGCGCAACGGCGCTTATTGACTCTTGATTCCGCCGCCGGGTCGGCGCGTTAATCCCGCGTTGACGGACGTCTGATCGTGATAGCGCCCGATTCCCGCTCTCGCCTGAGATTCACTATCTACCAGTTCACCATGCCTCGAGTGTCGCGGGTGCTACGGCTTCTCAGAATCTTCGCATTCCTACTCTTGGACTCGCTGTGCCAGTGGCGCGTGTTCCCTCGACGGAAACTGGCACTGATAGTCAGATTGGATGCCGTCGGTGACTTTTTCATGTGGCTCCAGAGCGGCGCCGGCGATATCGCGAGATTCGCTCGGGAGTCGGAACGGCGCACCGTGCTCGTTGCAAACGGCGTCTGGGCTGATTACGCACGGAGGATTGGGCTTTGGGATGAAGTCGTCGAGGTGAATCCGGTTCGCTTGATGCGCGATCCGTTCTATCGACTGCGGCTGCTTTGGCACATCAGATCTCTGGGCGCGAGCCTATTGATACAACCCAGAGGCGGTCGGATCTTCCTTCAGGAGGATGCAATTGCCAGGGTATCGGGAGCGAGCCTGCGTATCGGCATGGACGCAACCCCCCTCAATACCACGCCATTTCTGCAATGGCTTGGCAACAAATCCTACGATCGCCTGATCGCCGTGAGCCAGGGAAAGGACGTTCATGAGACCGTGCGCAATGACGAATTTGTACGGGAACTGACGGGAGCGGAGTCGACACCCGTGAACCTTCACGCCTTCCATCCGTCGGAGACCGAGGACAGAGTCGCGGTTGCGCTCAGCGCGGGAACGATGGGTCGAGTTTGGCCGATGGAGAAGCTCTCCATTCTGATAGACTTCATCAGTGGGTTTCGTCCTTCATGGGCCGTGACGATCCTCGGGACCCACGCCGATGTTCCTCTGGCGCAACGGCTGCAGAGTCTCCTCAAAAGGTGCGTAGAAGATAGGGTAGGTAAGACGAGTCTGAGCGAGTTCATCGACTCACTTGCGAGCTCTACACTGGTCGTGTGCAACGATAGTTCGGCGTTTCACATTGCGATGGCCCTGCAGAAACGAGTGATCTGCTTTCTGGGCGGAGGCCACTTTGGATGGTTCGCACCCTACCCCCCCGATCATGCCGGAGCTTGCAATGCCCGCGTCCTCAGCGTCCCCCTGTCCTGTTACTGGTGCAATTGGAATTGCATTCATCCTCGTCGAGAACGGGACGCATTTCCATGTGTGAGTTCCATCCCGGTTCAAGCTGCGATCGATTCGCTTCATTCTTTACTGCAACTCCAAATCTGATCGCCAAGTGACGCCACCCCCGCCCGACGCAACGCCTAACCACTGCCTGGCTCCGCCCCCTGCGACGGAGACCCGGGTTCTACACGGCGGTTTGCTGTGACCAGTTGCCCGGTGTGTCGATCGCCGGAGCGTCCGGTCTTCGAACGGCGAATCTTGAACAAGTACGACGTGACCTACTATTTTTGCGATGCCTGCCGGTTCTTGCACACGGAAAGGCCCTACTGGCTGCAAGAGGCTTACTCTGACGCCATCGTGGCCAGTGACACGGGCATCGTGCGCCGAAACCTGGATTCCTGCGGAAAGGCCGCGTCAATCTTCACCTGGATGTTTGGAGGGAAGGGGAAATACCTCGACTTAGCGGGCGGCTACGGTCTTTTCACGCGCCTCATGCGTGATATCGGTTTTGATTACTATTGGAACGACCAATACGCCGACAACCTGTTGGCGCGTGGCTTCGAAGCCGACATTGATTCCCGCCAGTCCTTCATCGGCGCGACCGCTTTTGAAGTCCTTGAACATATCGAAGATCCCGTCACCTTCGTGAAGTCGATTTTTGACAAGACCGCTTGCGAGGCGCTGCTGTTCAGTACCTTGCTCTACCCTGGAAATACGCCTCCGGAATCATGGTGGTATTACGGCGAGCATTCCGGCCAGCACATCGCCTTCTTCAATCGCAAGACGCTCGACAAACTATCGAGCATTCTCGGGATCCCAATTTATTCGAACGGCGACTTTCACATGCTGAGCAAGCGCCCCGTGAGCCCGCTCGTATTCTCGCTGGCGACCTCCCGCCTAGCCGCAAAGATCGCGCCTGTGACGTTCAGTATTCTCAAGAAGTCGCGGCTGGAAAGCGACAATGCGGCGATTCTCGAGAATCTGCCGCACACGTGTCGCCCAAAGGATCCATGAGGCCCACCGCCACCGAATTAGCTCATGGCTGATCAGCGGCCTTGGCGCAGCACGGTTTTCGCAAGACGCCCGACCTTCCTCACGAGTGGCCGGTCGAGAAGCCGCTGCTTTAAGATCGTCACGAAGTTGATGCCGAACACTTTTTCATCGATCAACCTATCGGCCCGCATCGATCGCTCGACCCTATCGGGGTGCCTCAATGGAAAATCGAGGGGGGCCGCCGGCGAATCGATCACGTACTGCGGGGCCTCGGCGGTCGTGTGAGTAGCATCCAAGCCAAAGCCGAGATTGGTCGTCTGGTTGACGGCGGGCGCGACGGTCAATCCACCCAATCGCCAACAGGTAAACGTCCATTGATAGTCCCAAGTATCTATATTTCCGGCATGAGCGGCGCTCAGAGTATAATTCCAATACGATGAGAAAAACTCGTCACCTCCGCTCCATCTCGACAGCCCGTCTGAGTCTCTCCAAGACCTCCACCCCCGCATATCGACATCATAGTGGCGCCATACCCTGCGCCAGCTCGCCCATCCCCATATGTGGTTGTAGCGAGAAAAGAAGTAGCTGTGCTCCGCCTGGAAGTGACTCGATATCAGATTGCAGCCTGTGACCATCGCCACCCGATCGTCGTCGCGAAAGCGCTCCAGCATTTCATCGCAAAAGGAGAAGAATGTCGGAAGGGGCAGCACATCGTCCTCCAGAATAATCCCTTCCGGTTCCTCCGCGAAGAACCAGCTGACGCCATCGGCTACACCGCGTTTACAGCCAAGATTCGTTTCACGGTAGCGGGTCTTCACCTCGCACGGCCAATCGATAGAGCTGCAGATTCTGCGAACCTCCTGACAGCGCTCGGCCTCTCCGGCGCGGTGGGGTCGCGGCCCGTCGGCCGCAATGTAAAGACGCGACGGACGTGCGGCTCGCACGGCTTCGAACACCTGACGCGTCGTGTCCGGGCGATTGAACACGAGCAGAAGTACTGGACTTTTCAAGATACTTAATTCAGCCCCAGTGCTTTGCGAAAATAGTCGATAGTTTGTCGCAACCCGTCCTCCAAACTCACCTTCGGTTCCCAACCGAACTTCGCCTTTGCCAGAGAAATATCCGGTTGGCGTTGACGCGGGTCGTCGGGCGGCAGGGGTCGATGTACGACTTTCGATCTGCTCCCGGTCAGGCGGAGTACTTTTTCTGCCAATTCCAGCATGGTGAACTCACCGGGATTTCCAATATTGACCGGACCGGGGAAATCGGCCGCCGTGCCCATCATTCGGATCATGCCTTCGATCAGGTCGTCCACGTAGCAGAAGCTTCGCGTTTGCTGACCGTTCCCGTAAATCGTGATCTCCTCGTTTCGCAATGCCTGAACGATGAAATTGCTGACTACGCGCCCATCGCTCGGATGCATTCGCGGTCCATAAGTATTGAATATGCGCACAACCTTGATGTCGAGGTGATGCTGTCGGTAGTAGTCGAAGAATAGCGTCTCGGCGCACCGCTTACCCTCATCGTAACAGCTGCGAACACCGATCGGATTCACGCGACCCCAATAGTCCTCAACTTGGGGATGGATCTCCGGGTCTCCATACACCTCACTGGTCGATGCCTGGAGTATCCGCGCCTTGACGCGCTTCGCAAGGCCCAGCATGTTAATGGCCCCATGCACGCTAGTTTTGGTGGTCTGCACAGGATCCGCCTGATAGTGCACGGGGCTCGCCGGACACGCAAGGTTGTAGATCTGATCCACTTCGACGTACAGCGGAAAGGTCACATCATGGCGCTGCAATTCAAAGTACGGATTGCCATAAAGATGCGCAATATTGGCCTTGCTCCCGGTATAAAAATTATCTACGCAGAGGAGATCGTGGCCCGCAGCGACCAGTCGGTCACAGAGGTGTGACCCGAGAAAACCGGCTCCACCGGTAACCAAAATTTTACTCATTCGCTGCTACTCTATCAGGTGGAATGCAAGCCCAACCCTCGAATCGGCTACCAGGACCACATGGAGTCGGGCGAGGGTGAAAAGTCACGGCTGCGAGGAAACGTAACGGCATTTTAACCGTATTTTCCCTCCGCAGTATCTACGCTGGCGATATGGAACCGTAGCCTTTAGCCATATACCTAACTTTGACATTGGGTTTCTTTCGTGTTTCGGGTACCGGGGGTCGCCCGTTCACTGGATATTGCGCCACCAAGGCGCGGAATCCGTATAAAGTTCTTGGTCGACATGGGCGGTCGGAGCCCAGCCAAGGAATGATTTCATCTATCTCGAACGACGACGCAAGAATGAACAGCACGCTCAAAAACACACTCAAAAGCGCCTTTCCGCGACTCAATCAGGCTCGGCTGGATAGGATCAATCGGCGCGGCGAATCGAGCTACGGTCAAGAAGGCGAGGACAAGGTGCTCGCGTCCCTGTTGTTCAAGGCACATGGCGGGTTCCTCCCTTTAACGGGCTTCTATGTTGACGTCGGCGCTCATGACCCATTCCGGTTTTCGAACACCTATTTTTTTTACAAGCGGGGCTGGTCCGGCATCAACATCGATGCCGCCCCCGGTTCCATGCGAAGCTTCGAGGCTAAACGGTCTCGCGATCTCAATCTCGAGATCGGCGTCGGAAAGGATGCCTCCACCGCAACCTTCTATGTGTTCAATGAACCCGCCTTGAATACCTTCGACCATGACCTTGCCAATGCCCGGTCCATCGGGTCTTGGCGAGTGATTCGTGAGGTCGAAGTGCAGGTCATGCCGCTTAGCGACATTCTTGCTAAACACGTGCCCGCCGATCAGAAGATCGATTTCATGACTGTAGACGTGGAAGGCCGGGACTTCGATGTATTGCGGTCAAATGATTGGCAACGACACAGACCCATGGTGGTGGTGGTCGAAATCTTCGGCAAGTCGGTCGAGGCGGCTGCGACGGACCCGGTTGCCCGCTTTCTCATCGAAAAAAACTACGTCTTTTATGCCAAGACGGTGAACACGGGGCTGTTCGTCGACGGTGGCCTGGCGACGATCGCGTAACAACGACCAGAGCAATGCGCCTGACCGCTCATGGGCCGTGCACCGTAACGCTGATTCACAACAATCAGCCGTCCCGAAACGGCTATGTCATTCCGCTGCTCGAAGCACTTAGTCACGAACTCGGAGCGAATTTCACTAAGATTGGTTGGCAGCCGCCGCTACAAGTTCATTCCTACGGTCTTTCTCTGTATAGAGAAATTTCGTACCTTTTTCTCGAACTGCGTTGGGCTAGATACCGGCGGCTAAGCAGGATCGCAGAGCTGCGGGTCGTATGGAGCTTCTTTCTACATCGGTTTCCGAAATTCCTTAGTATCGGGACATCCCTCCGAGAGTGGCGACGGCGGAGTTTCATCGAAACTGCCGTCACGTCGAAACATATTCTTGCCTGGCAAACCTTTCTAGAATCCGACTCGCAATTTCTCATTTGCTGCGAGGATGACCTCGTTTTTCGGGCCGATAGCAGCGCGCGGCTCCGGGAACTGTTCGAATCCGACTTACCTAGCCGCGGCGACACGCTCTTCTATGCCGACCTCGCCGGTGGTCTCGAAACCCGACAACTTCTTATCCACAGGCTCATCGAGGCCAAGACGGGCGATAGGATCATCTATAAGCAACCGACTACGAACACCGCTTGCTGCTATTTACTGTCGAGAGCCCTCGCGGAAAACTTCATGAACCAGATTTCCTTGAAGCCATCCCTGCGTCTCGTGGGGATTGACTGGATGATGAATGCCATGTTCATGCGCCAGCGCGCAGAGCGGCTGACCTGTCGCTGTATTCATTTTTCTCCAACTCTTTTCGGCCACGGCACGTTCACCGGCGAGTATGTGTCATGGCAGCGTCAGACCGCGACGCCCTGATCTGCAGGACACTCGCGCGACACGATGCGACAATGGCCGCGATCAGCGCGACGCCGTAGCCGGATGCCATAAATCCATCAATAGCATCGCCCTCATCTGCAACTTGAATATCGGCCGCGTTCGCGCGTGAAAGGCATTGGCGATCACCGCTGAAATGGCGTACGACAACACCGTGGCGATAGCCGCACCCATCGCCGAGTACTTCGGAATCAAGACGAGATTCAGCACGACGTTCGACAAAGCGCCAGAGAGCGTACGATACAACGCGAGTTTGAACAGGTTCTCCGATGTGTCCCAGGGTGCTTGCGCTACGCCCATGAAGACGAAAATGGATGCCCAAATGTGGATCGCCAGCACGGGCGCCGCATTGATATAGGTTTCGCCGAATAGAACGTGAATAATCCAATGAGAACACAGCGCGATGCCCGAACCCACCACGATGGCCAACAACGACATGAACGAAAAAAGGCGCCCAAGACGTCTGTAATAGGTATTGAGGTCGTCCTTGCATCTTATGAGCGCCGGTGTGACCGACGAGACAATCGCCATCGGTACGAAATACCATACTTCCGATACCCGGGTTGCTGTGGCGTAAATCCCGACGGCAGTATCGCCTTGCATCAACTTCAACATGATCATGTCGATGCGCATGTAAACGGTGATCGCTACACCCGATAAAATAATGGGCCAACTTTGCGCCAGCAATTCGATTCCGCGCGCCCGTCGCGCGCGCCAAACCGATAGTCGGCCGCCGGTAAGCCTATAGGCAAGCAGCAATCCCATGGCGCCGAGGGCCATCTCGAGCACTTGGGCTATCGCGAATGTCCACACTGGTTTGCGGAAAAAGATCAAGAGCGCTTTGGCAAGTGCGGCGATGAGAAATGCCAGGTTTTTAGCCAAGACAGTGAATTTCGATTGCACCTGGGATTGAAAATACGAGTCGATGACGTCGAAGACCTGGAATAGCAATCCGACGGAAAGCACGCTCACCATTACCGACGTCGTACGGTCAATCTCCGTCACGAAATGACATGTCGCTATCACCAAGACCAATGCAATAACGGATCCTAAGAGACGAAGCACGAACGCGGTGCCGAGCGTTTCGGGAGCACTTGCGTGACTTAAAGTGATGTTCCTGACAACGAGGCCATCCAGCCCAAGGCTCGTAAAAGTGCCGAACATCGCAACGAAAGAAGTGGCGAAACTCAGAATGCCGAATTCGGCAGGACCCAAGTATCGGGCCAACCAGACACCAATCCCCAAACCTAGCCCCATTCGGCAAATCCGGTCGGCCATCAGCCAGCCGGTGTTCCCAAGCACGCGCGACGCCTCTGGCGAGAAAAGACTCTTCTTAGCGTTTACGTTTGTTGAGAGCATGGCCGGTTGAAATGAGAACCAACGGAGACGACACCGGCCGTGATGTTATCGGATAACGGTACGCAATACAGCGCAGTCGTCAGCAACGCGATCGGCCGATTAAGCAGCACTCCCGCCATCCTGACTGTCGTAACGGGCCCGCTGTAGCGGAACCATCGTGGGTGTAATCCCGGCCACCCTGTTGCGCTTCTCGCCGGGTGACGTGACAAGCTCAAAGACTATTCCGGCGACCGTCACCACAAACATAGACACCAAACCGATCAGTACCTGCGAAGTATCGACAAAACCCGACGCGGAACAGAACAAGGCGGCCGTGACTCCACCCAAAGCCACGTATCGGCTACGAGCGAGAGATGCCGCAATGCCGGCGGGCCTTAATAGGAATACGCCAAGACCAATGCAAAATGCGATGGTGACGGACAGAGCCAGCTGATTCGGGAAGAAGAAATCCAACAAAACCGGCAATTGGGGATTCGGGCCGGTCAAGACATCACGCTGCTCCACTTGAGACATGAGCATCGCACCCAACGGCTTTTCATATGCACGCACACCCACGAGAGACGTTATGGGATGCAGCATGTAGGCAAAGAACGGCACCTTGTAATCGCCTCGTATCATCGCCAGCGCGTCGAGTTTATAAGCATAGACATACACGTCGCCATACAGCCAAAAGCGGTTGGCAATCAATCCAATGGCATCGCCACTACTCGAAGTGCCATAAGCGAGCGCACCCATGATGGCAACGCCGATCAGCGTGACCGCACTCAATGCTCCCAGAGCAATGATGCCCACCCGTTTGTCGAGAACAAAATACTTCATGCCCACCCAATACAGGACAGGCACGAATACGCCCTTGCCGGAGAATGGGATCGACATCAAGATCAAGGTACCCAGCCAAAAACTCACTTGCTTGGTCGAGAGTCGCGGCGACAGGAGTATCACCAACGAAAACCGAAATAGGCCGCTGTGCAATATGGCCAGCGGTCGGAAACTGCGGGCGAATGCCTGGCGCCCATCGCCCAATCCTCCAGCTTGAACCGCGAGCACGGTGAGCACCGCTGTGACGGCCATGGTCGCGATCAAGATGAAATAAATCTCGGACAGCATGAAACGCGACACGGTTTTAACGATCGCCTCCCTGAATGTCTCCCGGCCGAAGAACGCACTTGCGGTACGACCTCCGATAAGATAACCAAGCAACACGCTGCAAAACAACGTCAGCTTGTCGAGCGCAATGAGATCCGCCGCACACATTACAGCGAGTAGCGCCGCGCTGAAGGGGATCGACAAGTTCTCGAAAACCAATGGGTCAGCCGCGAAGCAGATGAGCCGACGCAGCAACAGCAAGGACACCGATGCCGCCACGAGCCATGCGAGAATCGCAATGATCATGGCGCGACTTTCGAGAGTTCGCGTGCGACCGCGGGGTATCGAATAATGATCTTGCCGATGAACATCAGCGTCTGGAAGAACCGGTATCGCTCCGTGAGCATCTGGATCTGCCATGTCTCGACAAGCGTTTGCAGTTTGCTCACAGACGAGATTCCGGTGTGTGCAAAGGTTCCCGCAATAAAGTTCACGTCGACGATGACCGCATCCGAAGCTAGGATGCGCTTCAAGAAGTAACCGTCCGCCAGCAACGGAAATCGACTGGAATACATGCCATATTTCTCGTGTAACGCCTTCCGAAAGAGCATGCCTACGCTGTGAGGTACCGGAAATGCCTTGGAATGTCCGATCCACCCACGGGACGGATAAAACCCACCGACGACGGACCCGTCTCTTCGTACACGGGATAAGACCACGTCCGGATCGCCGTCGGCGATTGCCCTTGCGTACGATGACAGGGCGTCATCCGTAAACACGTCGTCGGCGCCTACCACGATGTAGTAGGGGGACTTGGCGGCCATTAGTCCTTTATTGATCGCATCGTATATTCCACAATCGGCTGCGGAGGTGAACCTGAGCCAAGGCGACTGCGCGCCAAAACGCCGCAACAGATCGATTGTCGAGTCGGACGACAACCCGTCCATCACGATCCATTCAAAACGACGATAGGTTTGGCGAGCGAGAGATGCGTAGAGTCGCCCAATGGTCGACTCGACGTTTCTGGTCGCAGTGATGACGGAAATAAGCGGATCTCGTTCGTCGTCGGTCATTATGCGGGCAATTAACAAAGCCTCTGTACCTGACATTCTCGGCTCTGGTCGAATCGCTGTTCGTCTCCCGACGATGCTCTCCAACGCGGTCAGCCAAGATTAACTATTTCTCGGGTCGACGCTTGCCGCGCGAAATTTTAAAGGTCTTGGATACCGCGCTACGTAACGCGTTATCCACGAGGCTAACGGCACGTTTTACCTTTTCCTCAGGCCGCCCCGAAAACGTCGTCACATGAAAATAGTCTGTGGCATCGGGAGATATCTTGGAAAAATAATAATTGGATACGCAACAGCGTGGCTCCTTCGCGGCAACCTTACTCACCGAGTGCCAACTCAATCGATTCGTCTCCATGACGACCAATCGATTGAAATGGGCCACGACAGTCTTCTGTTCGGTGAGCGATTCGTTCCAAAGCTCAAAATTACCGCCGTTCTGCAGGGACCACTGGGGAGAAACATAGTACAAAAGGTTAAGGCGGCGATACTTCTGACGTTCGGCATCGTGGCTGTTATCGAGATGCGGATTCAAGAAATCGCCCTCGAACATCATCGACAAGCCACCGGCATACAGCTTAGGATCGGGTACGATCTCCGTGAGGCCGACGATGTCAGAAACGACGTCCACAACGGATTGATCATGGAATGCATAGGTGATGTCGATCAAGACGGGATCATAATTTTCCAATTCGATGCTGGTGCGTTTCTTTTCCCTGAACGAATTCAGAGAAAAGAAGCCGTCGGCATCACGCGGAAAGGATAGAAATATCTCGCGACAAATCTCCTCTGGCAACAAGTTATCGACGACAAAATGCCTGGTCGCTGTACCCTCGGGATTCAACCATTGCCGGCGGATGGATTCTTTGCAGTCCATAAGCTTGGTAACGATTAGATTTGCATAGTGCGATCGTCGCGACAAAGGAGATCCCCAAATTTAGGCAACGGCCAGATCTGCATGTCAGAAGGTGATTATCGCGCAAACGACGAGCGCGAGAAAGCTATGGAGCGGAAACTCCTCGTTTCATTTGAAGTGCATTTTTGCGTATCCGGGGCGATTTACGCGACGATTTATCCGGGCGTTAATGCTCCAGATCATCGTCTAGCGAACTTGTCAAGTCATCATTAATCGGCGTGCCTAACCAGCCGGTGGGCTAGAGGTTGGAGCCAACCTTCGCACCGATCAAGCATTCAATCGCCGGGTACCCCGGACCCTACCTTCGCGTTTGATGGCTATTTTAGCTTTACTCTAGTCTAATAGCGGATCGATGAATGATTCAGATCACGCTGAGCTTACTTTACAGGAATATGTGGGAGTTCTCCGCGGCTGGAGAATCCCCATCCTACTGCTCTTGGTACTCGCCACTTCAGGCGCAGCCGTTGCAGCTTATGTGCTGCCCAAGAAATATACGGCTAGCGTACTCATCTCGCCTGTCGCGAACAGCGGAAGCAGCGGCCTGCTCAGCGGGCTCAATTCGATGGTGTCGCAGATTGGAGGATTGGCTTCCCTAGCCGGTATTTCCCAGACAACAGATTCGACCAAGGCCGAATCACTGGCAACCTTGGAATCGGAAGAGTTGACCGACGCGTATATAGAGCAAAACAATCTCTTGCCTGTCATTTTTCGGAGTAAATGGGATTCAAAAAGGGGCGTTTGGATCGATCAAGACCCGCGGCACATCCCCACATTGTGGCAAGCCAATCAATACTTCAAAAAACGCGTCAGAGATGTGACCGCGGACTCCAAGACAGGGCTGGTGACGCTCAAAATTACGTGGACGGATCCGGCTACCGCCGCAAAATGGGCTAATGATTTAGTGAGGATGACCAATCAATACCGACGCGACAAGGCCATACAGGAGTCGGAGCGAAACGTGTCATTCCTCACCTCGGAGGCAGCGAAGACCGATGTGGTTGGGGTCAAACAAGCCATCTATTCAATCCTGCAAAACGAGATCAGCAAGATGATGCTGGCGAGAGGCAACGAAGAATACGCCCTGAAAGTCATAGATCCCGCAACTCCACCCGAGAGACCTTCATCACCGTTGCCCCTCTACTGGACGGTTGGGGCATTCTTCATTACATTGGGTCTTTGCATGATGGCGGCTTTTCTCCGGGCTACGATTGGCCACCGGACTCAAATCCGCGATACGGCTAGCTAAGCTTGGGTCGTATGTCGCGACAATCCGTCGCCAAAGCGGGCCCGGGCCGCTTCCATCATACTCTCCAGTTTCAAGACGCTTACATCCGCCGGCAAACCAGCCCGAGCTCCTTGATGGACGGGAATTCGCTCAAGGGCTCGCTCGATCTTTGAAGCATCAGTGCCCTCGGCGCGCGATGAGTCATGCCCTAGAAACCCCAATACCCGTTCCAAGGTTCGTCGGGGATTTGCTCGCAGTTGCTCGAAATCGATCCAAAGCATGCTCTCGCGGGGCATTTCGTCCAAGCATTGGGTTAACACGCCCACGGAAGCGACCAGCACGCTGTGCAGGGATTGACTAAGCATTTCAGAGTTGCAATCCCAAAGGCCGTATCGATGGGTCATGGCGGTCCACATCCTGAAGTTGGAGGCCAGCACCTCTCCGGTATGACGTCCAATCCAAACGAATCTGGCTTTAGGAAAGGCCGCACGCAACAAAGGAACACGAAATGTATGGGACGGCGATTTGATGAGCATCCTGACTTTACTGGAACCCATCGCTACCCCGCAGATAAATTCCCTCCATCGCTCGAACCCGTACTGATCGGCCGCCCTCAAAGCTTCAATGCACGCAGGCAAGCGTCGGGGGTCGATGAAGCCACGGTAGACCGACTCTCCGCCAAGCAGCAGCGTTGCAAATTCATCCTCTTGGGGGCCGTGCGATGTGATGAGCCCTTGATCCATGGGACGTTTGGTTTCGCTGGATCTCACCCCCGGCGCGAAAAGAAAACAGGTAGAAGGATTGAAACACTGCCAAGTTTGCGGAGTCTGCCAACCCGTACTCGCTGCTAGAAGTTCATGCAAAGCGGTTGTCCCCGACCGCCACAATCCGAGAATGAATACGGGATCTTCCGGAAGTGAAATACGCGCCAACTTTGCATGCTGCGTGCGCCAATTCTGCTCAAACCAATACGCATGCCATCGTTGGCGCGGAAAATAGACTTTGACTCGGCGCTCAGGACGTCCACCCATCCGAATCCACTCAGCGAGACGCCGTCCGCCGAACAGTGGTTGGAATCCATTGTGCTTCAAGGCAAGGCGCCACCATGACTCTCTAACCCTTCAGATATCAGTCGGCCTAGTTGCATCGCCATTGCCGGATTGACCGCAATCAGATTATGCAACTCACCCGAGTCGCTCGACAGATCGAACAGCTCGTCCTGTAACACCGGCATCAACGGGTAACGCAATGCCCCCATGTAATGAATCAGTTTCCAGTCACCTTCCACAACCGCGACGGAACCTTTGGTCAAGGGTGCGCGTTTCGGATTTTGCTCAAAATTCATCGAAAATGCCGGTTTGGAAATGGTTTGCTTGCCCGAACCCGAAGCGTTCCAACTCAAGAGCAGCGAGCGACCCTCCCAAGACGGCGGGGCTGCGAGTCCTGCCAGCGCCGCCACAGTAGGCGCCACGTCGACCTGCTCAGCCGGGTCCGAGGTACGCGCCCCATGCTCTTCGGCAGGAAGCTTTATGACCAGGGGTATATGAATGATCGGCTCAAATAGCCCCGGACCCGTGTGCATGCCGTATCCGTGCGAAAAGCTCTCGCCATGGTCGGCGGTGACAATTACTGCGGTATTAGCCCCGAGTATGGGGAGTGCTTGCTTCAAGAAGTCGCCAAGATAGTGATCCATGTAGTGAATCGATTCGTCGTAACGTGCCTCGAGCAAATCGACCCGGCGTGCTGACAGTTGAGTAAACAGGTAAACCGGTGGAACCTCCGTCGTCGAAGCGGTACGGGCATCGGGGGAAGAATCAAATTCACCGAGCCAGGGAGCGGGCGCAGCGTATGGGGAGTGTGGGGGCATAAAATGCACCCACATAAAAATCGGTTGCTTCTTGTCGGCGGCCGACAACCATTGGAGCGCCGGTTTAATTGCAGCGCGTGGGTCGAATTGCCAGTTGGCCGGATTGTTGAATCCCAGCTCCTGAACTCGCTGCGCGACCATCTGTGCAAAGCGAAAGGGTATCAGTTCCGCGGCTACACAATCATACCGCAAGACGCCGGAAAGGGCGTCTTCGCATACCGATAGCGCCGACGATCGATCACGATCAAAAGTGAAATAACTGCCCAAACCCATTCGGGTCGCACCTGCCCATGCATTCGTGGATACATATCCCGTGATGTAGCCGGCCTCACTCAACAGAGCCGGCAGCGAATTATCGCGTGCCGTCGCAATCGGCCATCCTGGCAACTGGATAGCGCGATGCGTCCACGGACGTGTTCCCGTCAAGATCGACGCGATCCCCGCGGTAGTAAAATTGCCGTTCGCATACGCATGATCGAAAGTCATTGCGGTGCTGGCAAAGGCTTCGAGATTGGGCGTGTTTTGGCGCCGCGCCCCGTATAACGACATGTTCTCCGCCGAAAGCGTGTCGACGGTGACCAGCAGGATATTGGGTCTTGCAACCCCGTTCGACATAGCCGCTTTGCCGCCAGGCGCAGGCTGCCGTATCTCGTCATTCCACGGAAAAAACGGGAGACTCAGCAGCGCAAGCGTACCCACTATGGTGGCGTAACGGGCAAATGAATATCTGTTTAGAACGACGCTCCGGCAACGCCGCGAGATCGGAAACAGCGTGGCGACCACGGCGCAAAAAACCATCAACCCCAATCGCGGATCAATGGATTTTAGTATTCCGAATGACCTTATCCAAAGAAGGAAACCGCTTGCAAGCGCACCGACGGCGGCCATGGCGCCAATCCACATAGAGACGATTCGAACGCAGTTTCGCAACGTTTGCACGAAGGTGGAGCGGATCGGCAAAAGGAAGACAAACCAAGTTAAGAGCGCCCAAGGTGCGATCAAGATCGCCAGCAGCAACCAAGCCGTGCCATAAGTAGGCAGCAGCTCTATCGGCCTCAGGTAATAGAGATATTGCTCAATCGCAGCTAAAAAACAGACCGGGAGAGCGACGCCCAAGACGGCAAATGCCGGAAAGAGGGCCGCGCTGGCCCCGCTCCAAGAATAGAAATCGCCACGATCGGCCTGCATTTCACGCGTCGCCGCCCAAATCGGCGTCCGAGCCGCGGTCAGGTTCGCCTATGTCATCCGCCCTTGGAATTCCCAAAACGCGATGCCAAATTTTCAGCAAGGAACGTTTCAGGAATGCAAAAGCTGATGCCACGGCAACGAACAATGGAAACAAGAACTGAAAAATGGGGCCAACTGAGTTCGGATCCACGTAAGCATGAGCCGCCCTTTGCGGGATCATCGAGACCATGACGGTCAGCAATAAGGGTCCGGTAACACGCCTCACATAAACACGGGTTGGAAACTTGGCAATTCGCATATGCAATACCCTAGCGCAGAACAAGAACCGCGGCGCGGCCACTCGCCGTGGAGAATTCGGCGAAGCTCTCTTTAAAAAAATGACTGTGAAGAAGTGTCAGCTGCATACAGCGGGTCAGGAATGGCAACTTAGTTGCTCTACCTCATGGATAGAAGGTACGCCGCGTCCCCTTATCAACTCGTAAAGCTCAGACCCAAGATGTCGATTGACGCTTTTTTGGCGTCGGGAATCGAATTTCAACATGTGAATCGCATTCAGCAACCCCGCCTCAAATTAGATCCAAAGAGGCAGCTTCCTGTCGCCTTATTGCTATAAACCTTGTCAGCATCATCCCCTCAGCTGAAAGATTAGATATGTTGAAACTAAGATTAACAGTGAATTACAGCTGTAACAATTGGTTTGTTTGACAAAAATGCACCTGCGCGTGCGCGGAGGAGCGTTTTCCATTACAGATTCCCCACGCTGCGCACTGCCAACAATGCGACAGCCAAGTTGTAGATGATCGTGGTGACGGCCTGCCACAGCGGAAGGGATCTGATCCGCTCCGTGTCGAGCGGCACGATGATGGTATCACCCGGACGGATTTCCACCGACTGCGACCGCCTGAACCAGCCGGATCGTTCGCCAGAAACGACATCACCGTTAGCGCGAATTATGTAAATGCGTTTATTATCGGCTCTCTGCGTTGTACCGCCACTTTTTTGAATGTAGTCGTCGCGCGTAAGTCCTGCATGGAACACATGTGAGGTGGGACTCTCCACCTCGCCCAAAATGGTAATTTCCTGCGTCAATTTGGGAACCAGAAGTTTGTCTCCATCGCGGACCAGCACATCCTCACTTTTCTTCCCGTTCATGACGCGGTTCAGATCGATCACCAGCCGCCCGACGGGCTTCGATTCCCGTAACTGAGAGACCAATTGATTGCCGATGGTCAGGCCTTGGGTGGCGCTCGCCGCACCCGCGCCGCTGGAGGTTGCAGCAGTGAGCGAAATTGCCTCGAGCGAAAGAGCTGCCAAATCGCGCTGCATTCGATCGACGAGCACCTCGAGTTGGTCTTTCTCCCGCTTCTTCAATTCCTCGCGAAGGAACACCGCACCATCGCTAAACGCAAGATCTGTAAGCCCGCCTGCGCGTGCCAAAACTGAGGAGAGTGTCTCGCCTCGATGGATCGGATAGGTACCGGGGAACCGAACCTCGCCCTGCACGACGATGCTGCCCAGATCCTGCCACTGCGGCGTGACTTTGATTACCAGCGTGTCGTATGGAAGCAGCGTCAGATCCGCGCCTGCATCGCCGCGTCGGATCGCGGCCAAATCCACCGGAATCAAGGCAGTCTGCCGGATATTGCCGTGGGCACTCTCGTATCGCGTCAACTCGGCTTCGGCACCGTACGCGGAATCATCGAGGCTGCCGCCCGCGCGTATGAGATCGCTGACGTGCATCGACGGCTCGAGGGGATATTTCCCAGGCGCCTTTACCTGGCCGTCAATCGTGACCACCTGCGCGGGCCTGTCGGGCGAAGCTTGCAACTCGAGATCTCGGATGACCGGTTCGACGATGCGTTCGCGGCTCGCCGCCAGGTTGAAAACAAAAATCTGGTCCCGCGCCTGTAAAGGCAGGTCGGCTTTGGAACCACGGTCGTGGAGCGCGCGCTCGAGATCGGCGGAAATCACCTCCACTTTCTCTTCAGGAGGGACTTCACGGCGAATCATGATGTAGTGACGGTCGGCGCCCGGCCGCAACTCATCGAAGCTCGGCAGGATGTCCGAGAGCCTGAGACCGGCATGAAACTGAAATTTGCCTGGCCGAAACACGTAGCCCTTGAGTTCAACCGAATTCTCAAGGGTCGGACGGATCGCCGGGACGCGGAGCTTATCGCCATCCGCAATGTTGGCGGTGCGGCCCACGTTCGTCGCAAGGTCAATGTTAATCATCTGCCGCCGCTGAAACGGCTCGATTCGCTCGAGCTGCGCGGATTTGCCATCGGCGTCCGGCAACAATCCGCCCGCGACTTCGATTATCTGCTCAACGGTCTTCTCGTTCTTCAATTCGTATATTGCCGGCCGACGCACGGCTCCATACACCGACACGGTGTTCCCGATCGGCGGAATGAAGATTACGTCCCCGGGCATCAGCCGTTGATCGGCGCTGGTGTCGCCGTGAAGTAGCAGACTGTACAGATCAAGCACTCCCACCAATTTTCCGCTGCGCTTCAGTTCAATGTTGCGCAAGGAGCCAATTTTCTTGACCCCGCCACTGACGAAGAGCGCATTGGTCATGGTTGACAGGCCGCTTACCGTGTAAGAGCCGGGCTTTTCCGCCTCGCCGAGCACGAACACCCGGATGGAGCGCAGTTCCCCCATCGTTACGCTGGCGCGTGAGCCGATGAGCTGTTGCGAGACGCGCTGTTCGATCTGTGCACGCGCGTCGTCGAACGACATCCCATTGACCACGATGGGGCCGAGCTTTGGGAAATTGATACGGCCATCACGGCCTACAGTCAGCGTATAGCTCGCCGGCTCATTGCCGTAGAGTTGAATATTCAGCGTATCGCCGGGACCGATGGAATAATCGCTGGGAACTTGGATATCCGAAACCGGCGCGAACGTCGTGGGCGATCCCTTAAAGAGGTCATACCCAAACGGCTTCAATGCTTCCTCGTCGAACGTCTGCAGCCGCAGCAACGTTAACTTGACAATGAAATCGCGTAAATCCGGATCCGCACTGAGGCGCCGGGTCGCCTCCTCGGCAGTCAATCCGGCCAGTGGTATCGACGGCAGCCCGGGAACCTCGAGCACGCCGAAACGGTTGAGCTTGTATGGATTGCCTTTGAGCACTAATTGACGAAGTTGTTCGCTCTTTTCCTTCTCCTCGTCGGTTTTCGGCCGATCCTCCAGCTTGCTCCGCGAGTATTCAGATTGGATGCGACCAAAGTCATCGGGGGGCGTGCGGCTGCCGTTATTGTTCGCCGAATTCGCGATGCCGCCATTGGCAATGGCATTCGGATTGGCCGGGTTGGCTGCGCCGCCGGGCATGTTTTGATTGTTGTTCGTGCCATAAGGGTTGTAATTGGCATTGTTGGCCCCGTTCCCGCTATTGTTGCTGTTCATCAAATTGGGGTCGAAGGTCTGAATGGGCGTCAGATCGATGAGAACGGTATCGTCGGCCCGTAGCTCAGGATCCTCATCCGACATGCGCAGCGTCCGGTCATCGCGCGTCTTGTCTTTGACGTATTTTTCGTAAAGCTCGCGCCCTTCCTCATCGGTGGGATTCTTGGGTTGCACGGTCTGCGGCGTGGCGAGCTTCGGATCGACCTTTCTGCCGTTGCTGTCGGTTCTCCCTAGAATGCCCTGCGCCAAGGCGTCCTGCTGATCTTGGGGCAGATTCTTCAGCTGATTCAGCTGATCGGTGCTCGGAGTTTGAGCCGATGCGCCCATTGCCAACGACACCAGGGCCAGCATAAACGCCAGGAATCCACTTCGCATATTGCTAACTCAATGAAATGATTGATCGCCTGATGCCGCTGTGGATCATTCAGGCAGCCCGCCCCGCCATCCCGACGGACCCGCGCACCCACTGCGGGGTGCGAAGTTTAACCGCGACATAGCGCCCGCTGCTGATAAATCTTCGTAACGCAGCACACGAGCGGCAGGATCGAGTCTGCCCACGCTCACGTTGGAATAAGCCATCATTCCCCCGGACCGCGCCGCCGGCCACGTACACTTTGAACGGCAATACGGGAGGCGATGCCGCGTTCAACGCCGTCGCAATACGCACGGCGATTTGCCGGAATGCTTCGACGTACTCCGACCTCGCAGCCGGGTTAGGCCGCACGGCGCTGATCGGGCAGCGGCGGGAAAAATCGTGACGATTGAATCGAGGGCCGCGCGAACCAAAGCGCGAAATGGTACGAGCCATTGACTTTTTGGTCAATTATCGCCGTTCAACGCCCGCGATGTGCCCCCACGTACCCAATCAACTCTTTCAACCCCGCCGCCCCCTGCCCCGTCGGTGCCACCTTCCCGCTCATGTCGATGCCCACCGCGAGCTTCTTGCCCAATTCCACGCCGAATTGATCGAAGGAGTTGATCCCCCATACCGTGCCTTGCACGAACACGCTGTGCTCGTAGAGCGCAAGCAGCCCGCCCAACGTGCGGGCCGTCGTCTGCGGATACATGAGCAGCGAGCTCGGCCGGTTGCCCTCATGCACCTTGTGGGCCCGCAGCCGGTCGATCTCGGCCGGGCTCGCACCCGCTTTCTTCAGGTCGGCCTCGACCTCGTTCGCTGTGTACCCGAAAGCGAAGGCCTGCGCCTGAGCGAGGCAGTTCTGCAGAGCGAGGTCCTGACCCTCGGTGCCACCCCAAGACCCGCGTAGCGGCGCGATGAAGTCCAAGGCGGCCGTCGGCGTGCCCTGGTGCAGCATCTGGAAGAACGAATGCTGCGAATTCGAGCCAGGCTCGCCCCACACGACGGCGGAGGTCGCGAAGTCGACGGGCACTCCCTCGAGGGACACCGACTTGCCGTTGCTCTCCATTTCGAGCTGCTGTAGGTAGGCCGGCAACCGCGCGAGGCGTTGGTCGTAGGGCAAGACCGCGAGCGTCGGCAGGCGCAGAAACGTTCGATTCCAGACGACCATCAGGCCCATGAGCACGGGTAGATTCCGTTCGAACGGCGTCTCCAGGAAATGCCTGTCGATCTCGCTGGCACCGCTCAAGAAATCCCCGAATTTCTCGCTGCCGATGGCAAGTTCGGCCACGAGCCCGATGGCCGACCACACGGAATAGCGACCGCCCACCCAATCCCACATGGTGAAGCGGTGGCTCTTGGCGATGCCGAACGCGTCCATCGCCGCCGCATTGGTCGATACGGCGACGAAATGACTGCCGGGCGACTTCTCGCCGAGCGCGCCCACGATCCACGCGCGGGCGGCGTTGGCGTTCGCCTGGGTCTCCATGGTCACGAACGTCTTGGAGCACACGATGACCAGGGTTTCGGCGGGATCGAGCGTGCGCGTCAGGTCCTCGAGTTGCGTGCGGTCCACGTTGGAGACGAAGTGCGGCGTGATGCCGCCGCTCCATTCGTGGCGCAAGGCCTCGCACACGAGGAGCGGGCCCAAGTCCGACCCGCCGATGCCGATGTTGATGACGTGCTTGAATTTCTTGCCGGTGATGCCGCGCTTCTCGCCGCTGCGCACCGCGCCGGCGAACTCCGAGAGCGCCTTGCGCGATGCGTGGACCTCGGCCTGGATGGCCTTGCCGCCGGCGAAGTCCGAACGCAGCGCCGTGTGCAGCACCGCCCGTCCTTCGGTACTGTTGATGAGATCGCCGCGGAACATGGCCGGAATGCGCTCCGCGAGGTTCGTGGCGCGCGCGAGATCGAAGAGCAGCTTGAGCGTTTCCTGTGTGATTCGCTGCCGCGACAGATCGAGGAGCCAGCTGTCGTATTCGACGTGAAAATGCGGCCACCGCTTAGGATCGGCAGCGGTAAGGTCACGCAGATGCGCGCCCTGCATCTGCGCCGCGTGGTTGGCGACGGCGGTCCACGCGGGAATCGACGAGTTCAATGAGGGCATGGGGTTACCTGGCGAGTGGCCTGTCGAAACTGACTGTAGTGACATATTACTACGCTGGTGGATGCGGCATCGCGCTGGGCAAACCCGAGGCTAGCCGCAGGTGCGGTGATCGGTCATGGGCGGAAAGTATGAAACGGTCAGTCAAAGCGACTTCTCGTTCGACACTCGGCTCAATCCACCGCGCATTTGAAATGGATTGCCCTAGGGAAAATGGTCATTTATAATCTGAAAATGGACATTTCAGTAACGCAGTTCAAAGCCCACTGCCTGGACCTGATCCGTCAAGTCGAGGATAGCGGCGAGGCCATCACGATCCGTCGGCGCGGCAAGGTAGTTGCGCGTTTGGAACCGGCCGGTAATGGTTCGGGGCACGGCTATCCCTGGGAGCAACTGCGTGCGTTGGGTGGGCATACGCAGGTCAAAGCAAATGAGTCCGGTTGGGCGGATGAGGATTTTGAGGCTCTGCGGTGAGAATAATCCTCGACACCCATATCTGGGTGTGGTGGCTGCTCCCTGGCTCTCCGCTGCCAGATCCGGAACGTAGGGCACTTGATCGGATCGCGACCGAGCAGGGACTGATGTTGCCCGCCATCTGTCTGTGGGAAGCCCAGATGCTGCACCAGAAAAAGCGGATCGATCTGCCCATTCCGTTTTCGACCTGGCTCAGGCGCGCGACCGCTGCGGATATGCTCAACGTCCTGCCTTTGAGTGCCGATACCGTTGTCGCCGTCGACGGTCTTCCGGCAAGCTTTCACGGTGATCCGGCCGACCGCATGATCGTTGCTACGGCGCGTGTTCACGATCTGCCGCTTGCGACGCATGACGATGCCATCAAAAAATCAAGGCTGGTCAAGATTTGGAAGCCCTGAGCCGCCTCACACCTTGCGCCACACCGTCTGACCCCTCGACGCCTTATCGAGCACGGCGAGCACATGCTCGTGCGACACGAGTTCCTCCTCGCTCGCCCGCACCACGGTGATCCTCACCGCTGAACCGGGTCGCGCCGGCACACTCTCACGCGCGCGGCTGCGCGCGGTGTCGGACTCGGCGCTCAGCGTAAATTTGGCCTGCCCGCCGGTCATGGCGAGATACACCTCGGCGAGAATGCGCGCGTCGAGCAGCGCGCCGTGATACTCGCGGTGCGAATTGTCGACGGAGTAGCGCTTGCACAAGGCATCCAGGCTGTTGCGCTGACCCGGGTGCATTTGCCGGGCCAGCGGTAGCGTATCGAGCACCCGGCACAGCTGAGTAATTTTGCGTGCCGTCCTCTGGTCGGCTTGGCCCAAGCGCCCCGCGTCAGCCAGGGTCAACCGCGCGAGCTCCGCATCGAGGAACGCGATATCGAAGGGCGCATTGTGAATGATGAGTTCGGCATCGCGGATGAACTCGAGGAACTCATCGTGAACGTCCGCAAACTTGGGCTCCTTCGACAACCGCTCGCGCGACAGACCATGCACCTGCTGCGCGCCCGGATCGACGTCGCGCTCGGGATTCAAATAGCGATGAAAGGTGCGCCCGGTGAGCCGCCGATTGAAGATCTCGACGCAGCCGATCTCGATGACTCGGTGCTGCTGTTCGACTTCGAGGCCCGTGGTTTCGGTATCGAGAACGATCTGCCGCATCAGCGCTCAGCGCTTCGCCAGGAGCTCATCGATGGCCATGTTCGCGAGGTGATCGACGTATTCATTCTCTTCGTGGCCGGAATGGCCTTTGACCCAGTGCCATTCGATGTCCTGGGCGGCGGCGGCGGCATCGAGTTGTTCCCACAAGTCTTGGTTCTTGACCGGTTCGCGCGACGCGGTGCGCCAGCCGCGCTTTTTCCAGCCTGGCAACCACTCCGTGTAGCCCTGCATGACATATTTGGAATCGGTGTAGAGCTTGACGGCACAGCGCCGCTTCAACGCGCCGATGCCGCCAATCGCGCCCATGAGTTCCATGCGATTGTTGGTCGTCGCCAGCTCGGCACCCGACACCTCGCGT
>Ga0116230_10001419_pt1 | contig 22730 bp, 8 predicted proteins | sample S1TSphfallax_3_FD_88678 | JGI IMG/M metagenome (GOLD analysis project Ga0116230, IMG submission 88678) | Host-associated microbial communities from peat moss isolated from Minnesota, USA - S1T2_Fd - Sphagnum fallax MG | ecosystem: Host-associated > Plants > Peat moss > Unclassified | place: USA... | reverse complement strand
CATTGTTGTGCAAACTATTTGTTACAACACGAGGAAATTTATCCAAAATGTTTCATTCGCATATTTGCAAGTGGCATTATTCAAGCCTAAATCAAAATCACTTGGTAATAAATTTGTAACTTATTTGCCAAAATAAATACATAAAGATATTTTTGTATTGTTTATTAATTATGGTGGAGACCATTAATGCTTGCCTAAATTGATTAAAGAAATTTTAAAAATTGAACTAATGATAAACATTGTTTCATTCTTCTTAAACACCTTTACAATTGAACTATTATGCTTCAAAGACAATTCTAATACCGTAATTCCTAATACTTGGATTGTAAGATGGTATGATTCTTAAAACTCAAAAGTTGATTTAAAATCTACTTACGACCTAAAACTTACTAAATTTTTAAAAACAAACTTAGTTATTATTCAATACTTTTAGCTCATTAAATGTGGGTCCAATGTCCAAATTTCAAAGGAACCAATTTTGACTCATTTGAAATTGAATCCTTGAGTTTGACCCCACATGGACCCTAGGTTGCATTTTGGTTCTTCAAATCATGAGCTTTCCTTTTGAGCTCCTTTTTTTGGTTCAAACCAATTGATTTTCCTCCAAAATGGTGCCATGTACATTTAACTTCGATTTGCCACTTTTTATTCCTTCGACTTCATCTAAAGGTCATGAGTCCAATTTATGGCTTTCATCTAATAGGATTGCTCTATTTGCAATGAAGGCTTTTTTTTGTTGAAGTGGCATTATAAAAACAAATGAATTGGCATGCGATACGGTTCATTTATTCATGTACATCATGAAAGTAGATTGAAAATAATTATTAAAATAACATAATAAAAAAAATGGTGGTTTTCTGTGAATTTATAGTGAGGTGATTACAACATTTGAGAAACTTTGGTACAATAAAAATAAATAACAAGTATGTTTGAAAATGATTGGTCAAATTGAGTTTAAACATATTTTTTCACTAAAGTTTGATGTATTTTATTGTAATATTTAAATGTTGAAAACTTACAAGTACATTTTAAAGCTACATCATGTTGAAAATGGAAAATAGTTAATAATTCATCTACTTTCACCTACTTGTACAAGTTTGGATAGCTTTCAAAGTAGGAAAAAAATTATAGTTATTTTTTTAAAATCTACTTGAATGCATATTAAATATGTGATTAATCAACATCATTGTTAATAAATCAAAGATTATCCTCATGTTGATCATTAAATAAAAAACATTTCTACTTTCAATACATTAAATTTTGTTTATGGGTACTTGGTTTTTTTTGTGACAAAGAGCAGAAATTGTTTACTTTATGTTGTCACACCTTAGTAGGTAAGTAAGTTGTAAATAAGGAGATGGCCAATATTTCAATACACCTATTTACCTACAACTTGCCCACCTATTGCATACTTGTACATACATACCTATTTATAACCAACCTATTACCAACTTACAACCTACCTACATTGTGAAACATTTCTAATCATAAGAATCATAGTTTGTGATGACCAAATAACGAGTTCACATCACAATAATTACCATGAAATAGTCAAATATGTGATAGAAGGGGTTTTAAGGGGTCTACTTGAATTGAAAAGGGCATCCACATTGTGATAGTAGGCACACAGAATTAGTTGCAAACTAATTATATACATGATTATATAAAGCAAAAAAGATGACCTAAAATAAAATTTGTAATTGTAGGAAGGATCCAATATAGTCACAAACAACAATCAATGAATGTAATTGCAAATTGATTGGGTGCAAAAGATAACCTTTATTCTTGCAATTAATTATTCACCAACTTGTATGCACATCATACAAATACAACTTATAAATTGACTTGATTACATATATGTATATAGGAAATATGGACACAATGACTACCACATTGTCAAGATGTCCTTACATCATATTTAAAATGATATTCCACATCATACCATAATTGTTATTTGGCCACTGCATAAAGTTTAAACCAATCGGGAGTGTGCATAAAAATAAATAAATGACCATGTCACATGCCATATGTCCATGTGGTAGAGCAAGACATTTTGCTTAAAAGAAAATGTTGAATGAAATTTAGATTTAGTAAGAACATTCATTTATTAATTGTTAGACCCCACAAAAAAACAACTAATAATATTGTCATGTAAGTCAAATAGTTGAAAACATGGTTCATTGTCATTTTTTTAGTTGTTGAAGACCACCAATTGTTAAGGGATTGGTTGCATAAACAAGAATTCTTTTAATGAAATGTTATGCACATGAAAAAGACAATTGTTAGAAGAAAATCCATCAAAATCAAATGAATACATGATTTTCATTCATGAAAAAGGTAGGTTATAACCTTCATTTCCAAGCAATTCAAAACAAGGAGTGGCCAAAAGTCCTACTTTTCTCTTTTAGAAGATCCCTTCCATTCTTGGGCAAGGGGAAGGGCCAAATTTGTTTATTGAATGAAATATGACAAATTAGTTGGTGCAATGCAAAGGTTTAAACGATCATTGTTAATTCTAAGTTTTAGTTCTTTTTATTGAGAATTAAAAAATTAACGGTCCCATTTATTCCAAACTTTTCAAATATATGATAACTTTCATGAAAGAACCAATAGTTTTTAAAGATTCATTTGATCCATTTTATTTTGTTTGAAAATTATGATTTTGTATTAGAACCAAATGTTTGATTTGTTGAAAACCATAATTACATATTAGAACTAGTCCTTTGATATTTGAAAACCATGATTATGAAGCTTAAAAAACTAAAACAATAGGTGTTTGGTGCCATTATTGATATTATTTAAACATGTCTTTGTACAAGAGATTTAACATGTTTTTCAACCTATTTGTTTATAACAGTACTACCTACTTATCTACCTATAAGGAATAAATCATGTTAGTCACCAAGGTTTATTTTTGCACCTATCTTTGCTTATCACATGTTAAATAAAATGGAAAGGTTGTCCTTCAAAACACATGATGAGATAATTTCAAATTCATTGAAATAGATGGTATAAACTTTGTCATTAAAAGACATACAAAAGCTCCAAGGGGAGATGTCTTAAAGGTATGACCAATCTTTAGTACCACAAAGGTCCCAAGTTTAAACATGTTGGTGAGCAAGATGTGAAAACCATGTGTGATTCCTCTATCATTGGGGCTAGAGGCTATTGCCAATAATTGTCCAACAAATCTACATAACTTTTACTAAAAAAGTTCAAATGAAGTCCCTTCAAAGGAATCCCATGGAATTTGAACTTTTTAACCTTTTTCATTGGGTCCATTCTTAAAAAGAAACTTTTGAAGAAAAATGGATCAAACGGTGCAATTAAGGAAAAAATCTAAAAATACATATTAAAAAATCACCAAAAACATTTTAACCATGGAAAATTTAGTTGAAATACCTACCAATATGGCAATATGTGAAAGGTATTTTCTAATCCAAATGCAAGAAAGAATGCCTTCAATGTTTAATTGAGGTTGCATATTTTGAATGCAAATTAATTCATGTATCATTGTGCAAGATCAATGTGACATATTTTGATTGGTATTCCAAAAGTGGATGAATATGTGGGATAAATGATCTTCTTTTACATTAGAGATGGTAATTTTCTATCTTGTTTTGCCATTCACTTGAATTTTCTACTTTTAATTTGTTGGTGTTTCAATATTGGTTATGTGTTTGACATCATCAATAAATGTGCAAAATTGAAATGATGGAAAAGAGAGTTGGTTGCATTGAAAATTACAATAACATGTTGCCTTTTACGAGGCATGCTTTGTTTTTAATTAATAATTAAGTCTTCAAACTCGATCTCTTTTATTTTTTTGGATAAAGATGATTGCATCAATTTTTTGTCATTTAAAAATAATTTAACCCATTAAAAAATAAGTAGACAAATTATTTCCCATTGAAAGGCCAATTTGATGTTTTGTCAAAACCTAACACTATTTTTCATGAATCGCAATCTCCTTGTATGGTTTTCCTTTTTTATTTTCCTTTCAAAAAGGAAAAAAGAAAATAATCAAGATGATAGATAACCATATTTTAAAATTTTAATTTGCATAAATCCATTGGTCTCGGCGAACTAAATTAGATAATCATAATAGTAATAGATCTAAATCCCCAGCTTGTATATGAAACATATTCACATGGGTTAATTACTACCATGCATGTTGGGCTCAAATTTGATTACAGTGGCCCAAGGTGAAAAGAGATAATCATAAAACAAGGAGTTTGAATCCAATAGATGCGAGTTGGAGCCTAACCATGAACATGTTATATAAATAACTTAAACCTTTTTAAACCAACCAATAAGCTATTACACAAACCTAAGTCTTAATGATGTGACAATTTTTGCAATTATGAATTACATGTTCAGGTGAAAGCACATTAGGCGTGAGCCACTTTTTGCCAAAAAATTGATGTATAATGAGTATCATAGTACTTATGTAATAAACTAAAATCTTGATGCATTGTTTGGTTATCTTAAACACAAACAAAAAAACTTTTAAATTTGCATGACAACATTTTTGAAATCAAAGGTCAAATTTTGAATCAAAATTAATCTTGATCCAACAATTAGACAAAAAGTATTGTATAAAATTAATGTACCTAGAGTATATAATTTATAGTTTTTCAACAACCATAAGGCTTCATGTTTGTGGTGCATGAAACATTACCAAACAAAAGAAAATTGAAAAATTGATGCAATGCCCATCTATAAAGTCTCCTTCTCTTTGATATGGTAACGGTGTTTTTTAAAAGAAAATATTATTATGCATTTATTGTTAAACAAATGCAAAAACACATATTTTGAATGGAATTTCATTAAAAAAAATTCAAATTTTAAATGGTCCTAGATTTAATTGATGTATATCAATATCATACACCATTAAAACAAATTCACCCAAGAATTCCACCCACAACCTTAGTTTTGAAGTATATATGCAAAATTTCAAACTCTATGACATGTATTAGTTTGTCACAAATATATTCCATATATTCAAGTTCTTCAATGTTTGTTAGATTTTTATAAATATTTGATTAGATTAAATCTAAAGCTAATCAAATATATTTAGAATAAACAAAAATAATCCAAAATGTGATGTCCATACATTACCAAAAGATTAATTGTAGAAATATTATATATTTGTGATTACAATTTTTGAAGGGCTTAGTGTGTTTTCACCCCCTCTAATTGTTATTTTTCATAATCGATTATAAGGTTCATGTGTCATTAATGTGAACATGAATTGATAATAATTCCACAATTATATATGTATTTCTTCACCTTTTGATATTTTCATACATCTTAAATTTTATTTTGAACAATCTTGGTTGATGGTTGATTGAACTTCATAACTCACATTCTCCAATGTCCCATAACCCATACTTGGTTGTGTTTAATAGCTAGTTTGAATGTGTTAATTATTACAAATAGTTTCAACGCTCACACAACTTTATTATTCATGGTAATTTATACAATCTTGTCAGTTACCTAACCCATAATCAAATATGAAGTCATAGAAGTTACATCTAACTATAAAAATGTATTTAACCCAATTATTTTAAGAATGTAATAAGAATCATCAATGTATAGCTCTTCTTTTACCATAACCCATAAGCTCCCATATTTGGTTATGTTTGGTTCTAACATGTTGGTTATTATTAAACTCAACATTCATGCACCTTTACTTTTCATAGTAACATATCCAATTTTGGGCCTCTTACCTAATTCATAACCAAAGACAAAATTTCACATAAGTTACATCTATCTATAAGAATGTATTTGACCCAATTGTTTGAAAAATGTAGTAAGGAGTAGGAATGACCAATGTACATTTCCAAAACATTCTTTCCCTCCTACATGGTACTATGAAAATCCCCAACGATGCTTAGTATGTGACATTGCACATTAAAATTAGATGAAAAAAGTCAAAATATGTTAATTTGGCTTAACAAAATGGTTTTGGTCAACATTTTTGCACAATTTGCAATTTGTTGAGATTGATAAAAGGCATATCAAAGTTATGCAATTGCAAATGAAAAGTGTAATAAATATGATCTACTTTTTTTTTCAATTTATGATTGTTAATCATAATGATTGGTCCATGTGGTTTACTATTAGTAGTCTCCCCATTAGGCCAAGAAAGGGTATGGGATAAACTATAATGTAATTCAAAGGAAAGACTGCAACATGATGCCACATCCTTTGTCCCATACAAAAGTAGACCACATACCTACCCAATTTAGCCTACCTACCCTAGCCTACTTAATTGCCTATTACCTACCTAATTAAATAACACTACAAGGAATTTCCATATTAATGATTAGTTTTACGACTAATTTTTAGTTGCAAGTGCCACATGTGACTATTACAATGTCTAGTCACTTTGGACAAGTCACATAAGAATCTTAGTCATTAAAAACATTATGTGACACCTAATCGAAATGGAAATCACATTGAATTGAGACTAATACCAACTTTTCATCCAACTAACATCTAGCCTATGTGGCATGGTCATTTGCTATTGGTTTATGACTAAGACATGTAGTCGCATGAAGTGTTTCATAGTCAACTAAGTTGTATCCATGTGTGTAGTAAAAGGAAATGTTCATGGCAAGTTGATAAGACAACAAGAAATACAACTTAGGCAAGCAAGTTGGTATGTTTATAAAGTTGAAATGTAAGACAAGTAATGATGATAGAACATTTCGTTAAAAATTCTAAATGTGGGACAATTAGTCAACATGACAATAACATTGAACTATGCAAGTCAATAGGTCTAGCATGTTGATATGGAAAAAATATAATGATATAGACAATATTGCAAGTTGACATTCTAGATAGTTAAATGGGTGTAATTGGTTTTGGGTTAGTACAAAAGGCATTTCAATTGATTAAAGAAAGGCTTTAGTGATCATTTTTAGGATTATTCAATGGATTTCCAAAGCTTATTTGGGAACTTTAGAAGAAGAATTGCTTGCTAAAAAAAAGAGGAAGGAGGAGAGAGAATTTTTGTAACATTTCATAGATTATTAATGAATTATGATGAACGTTTCTAGAAATTATTTATATTTTTGTGTATTTTCATTTGTAAGGTCGAAATTTTTTAACTTGAAAGTTTGTCATAGTTAGTATGTCTACATGGTATTCATGTTAATGGAGTAGGACAAGGACCAATGAGTGATATAGAAATGTGTTGCTAACAATGTGGCAATAATTAGTTCAACAATCTTAAGTTAGATTAAAATAAACCTAACATAGGTTAGGTAGGTAGGTAGGATCCTAGATATTTTTGTTCATGGTCACGTCTTTTTTATTATCTCATCGCAAATGGTACATGCACTTTGAGTGTCTATATTGCATACTATGAGTAGGGCTTTCTTTCACCTAACTCTATATTTTACAAAATTCAACTTGTAAATAAATGATATGGGATAAGTTTTTAATGAAAGGGAAATATTATAACACTATGTAGCATTATCACATCTTTTGTTTCATGCACAAAAACACACACATATTCACACAATAAAATACCTATTATTTAGCCTATTTATTTACTACTTATTACAAGTATTATTTAACCTATTTAATTGATTAATTACATATCCTACTTAATTAATTAATTGCCTTTTTACCTTAAGTTATTATTGATTTTTAAAATTATTCCACATGGCTAGGTTATTATTACCATTCTATCCTAACTAGGCTATTATTGGCTATTCTAAGCTATTTCACCCTATGTTATTTTAGGTTATTTTACCTTAAAATACTTTCAATTATTTTAAGTTATTCCACCCTACATTACTTTAAGTTATTCATAGTTTTATTTTAACTACAACACAATATTAATAAAAAAATAATGTCAACAAATTGTAATGTGAAAAAAAATTATTTGTATTAACTATTACATTGAAGTGGTGTTTCATTTTAGTCAAATTCAAAACATTAAATCCAACAATCCCAATTGTTTGGAGAAAAAATTCACACCTACATAGGACCTTGGTATTATGTTGAAAAATTAAAATGGTGGTTCCTTTCTAAGTTACCTTTGTGTTGGTCCTTTGAAATTCTCTCAAACCTATGAAAACTTAATATATATTTAATTTTTTTTCACTCAAAATAACTAAAGAAAAATGCAAAGCACCAAATCTAGTAATTTCATTAGCCATAACATGTTTTTTACACACTTAGACACATTTACATTTGCAACAATAATTTGTGATTGGAATTCAAGTTGAATATGATGCCATGTGGTGTCTAGTTGTGTATGAACCACATTATTAATTATTATAAAAAAATTCATCTATCATTGGATGTCATTGGTTGTTAGATGATATGACTACATTTTTCATCTTCATTTTTGTTCAAATTAACATTAGTCATAAATAATAATCACATATGCAATTTAAAATCATTTTGTAGTTACAAATGCGACTTCAAGTCATTTTTATATGGTGCCACAGAGGATAGTCACATCAACAATAGCAAAAATGATTAATTTGGACACAAGTTGTAAAAACATGGGTTAGTATGAATAGGATTCCTTGTAGTGTAGGTAACTTAAGCTAGGTAGGTAAGAACTACCTATATAACCTAACTAAGTATCTAGTCTAGCCTAACTATGTACTTAGCCTAATTTAACATAATTTAATTTATTTTATTAACAAGGCATAGATTATTATAATTAACTAGCTTATACTTATTAACTAAATAGCCTACTACCTTTTTTAATTAGTCTATCTACATACCTACTTAATCTAATTATCTATCTTACCTCCCTATTTAAATTAAAATAATTGAAGTCAAGATGATCAATATTTAACATTTAGTTTTAGTTATGACTATAGTTGTTGATTGCAAGGTATTATATTCATGTAATAAGAATATAGTCATTGATTGTAATGTACTATGGTTACATGTAATAATAAACATGACTAAAAATTGCTAACCCTCCATGACTAAATGACTAAAGATATGACATAGTAGCAAAATGTCTTAGTCATGAATGCTAGGTTTTGGTGTAGTACCCTCCTATTTGGAATCCCAATTTTAGTTTTATGGGTGGGGTTGAAAAAAATTAATTAAATCTTTTCATAAAATTGGCCAAACATAACATCAAAAGCTTATGTTTAACCAATTCATAGGATGGGATCAAAAGAATGACATGAAGCAAAAATAAAGGGGCCCAATGAGGCCCCAAATTCAAACTAGCTCTTCAACTTGACATGAACTAAATTCATGTCGAGTTCCTTGCCTATTGAAAAACCACAAGTTCATCATCATTTGCATCGCATGATGTCATAAAAACTATGAAGTTCTTTTGTTTACAAACTTGTGTTTTGCAATTGTGTGTTAATTTTTTTTGGTGCATTTCATTTACATTGTAACATTATGAGAAAAAAAGGTATTTTGTAACTGGCCTTACAACTCAATTTTTGAATTATAGAAGACATTTGCAACTCAATGTATTTATATGCTATGAATGTTAACGAACAAGTTACACAAGTTGCAGAGTTGTAATTCATCGTATATATGGTGGAACTCATTGCAATTCAATTACAATTTAGTCAAAACAACTTGTTTTCAACTATTATGCAACTCCATTATAATTGCACACATTATGTCGTTGACATCATTAATTGTCATCCATCTATTAAAATTTAACACATGACATCATGAAGATTTTTGAACATAATTTTTTTTTTTTTCGAAATATTGATCTCCATCATTCATTATGATTATTAATGATGGTCCAATATTGTGATACATGGCACAATTAAAAATTACCACATGGCATATTAATTATATTTTGGAAAAAAATAAAAAATAAAAAATTCTATTTTAGAAATTAGGTAGGCCATACATAACCATAAATAGGTACTTACATATTTACTTAGGACCCACCTACCTACTTACTTACCTAGGTAGGTAGGAAAACACAAGACTAAGTGCATTAAAAAATAACCATGAAATTTTATTTTTTATTTTATGTTTTGTTTTTAGGTTAAACTTTTTTAAGCTCATCCCAAAATGACATGTGTATTTAAATGTGAAAACATAAGAAAACAAACCTTATTTATATAATTTGTAACATGGGATTCAAATACAAAGCATATGGGTTAAATCTTTTAGTTGTTTATTAGTTGCAAATTGAATCGCAATTATAACAATTTAGCGCTCAAAGTAGGCTAGATCCAAGTGGAGGGCTCCATTATTTTAGTGTTTAAACAAAACTTAAACCCCTCCTACTAGTGCATTTGGTGCACTAAAAATCATCAAAAAATAATAGAATTGAAAAATTATGGCGTTTCAAAGTATAGGGGGTCAAGAATTCAAAAAAAAAAAAAAACCACCAAATCATCCCAAACACCAACAATTTTTTTTGTTTATTGCTCTATTGCTATTAAAATTCAAAGATGATATGTAAAACTTTAGATGATGTTCTTATAACATTTTAAATCATTTTAAATGAATGAATAAGAAATAAAAAAGTTATGAAGTTTGAAAGTAAAAGGGGTCCAAAGAGGAAAAAAAAGGAAAAAAAACATGTTTTGTAAGTTGGAAAGCTTATTTCCCTTCTTGTTATTTTTCATTATTCATTTTCTCTTGCACTTCAAAAATGATTTTTAAAACTTGAAATAGCACTCCCATAACATTTTAAATCACTAAAAATGAAACACATATGATGGAATTATAAATAATTGATGAATATGTATCTTTATTAAATTCTAAGTAGTTGTATTATAGTCATAACTTGAACAATAATACTTTAGTAGTGGCGCACTAGTGGCCATACTAATTGTATGAATGGGAATCATAATCGAAAATTAGTTGTAAATATATCCCATATTGGGTGGTGGAAATGTGAACACATGGCATGATCGCATGTATGTACATTGTACATTAGTTGCAACATAGTTGTTGCTTTGGTGACATATTTATAATAGTTATAAAGTAATTGTCACATGTAACTACAATGCAACCCTTGCAAAAGTCAAACATGGTTGACTACATATATATGTACAATGTGTATAAATTAACATATAGAAGACCCATTTTCAACTCACTTGCAACTATAATACAATTAATTGATTTTCTGACATCGCAATTTATTTATTAATACACCATATTTTAAAAGGATAATTGCACAATAGTTGTAATACCTAAAGGATAATTGCATAACAATTGTATATGATTTTTTTTTTGAGTTTTAGTTGTACGATAGTGTGAATTTGACAAATGCAATTTCTTATAGTGTAATGTTGTAGATGTAAAAGAAAAGAGAAATGTAACAAAAAAAGAATGGAAAGGTGTAGTAGGTTCACAAAGGACATAATTTGAATTTTAAAAGTTTTCAAACATGTGTGCAAACGTCTAAAGGGAAGCTAGCATTGGAACTTCCACACTTAGGAGAATGCACAACCATGAGGAATTTGGTTAATGTAGTTAACGAATTCACCCCATCAACAATTATTTCAAGTTCTACAACAATGCCCCACACATTGGCATATTTTTCAAAGATGAAATTTAACCCATCTAAAGAAGGGTCATGGTTTTGAAATTTTAAGCAATGTAAGTAGACAATGAATTTTAAGACAATCTTGCTAAAGACCTTATGTTTTGTCAATCATTTATCCTCTTCATGTGATCATTTTTATATGTTGTTGCAAAGTTTATGAATTTTTCCAAACCCTAATTAGGGCATGGCTTAAAAATTCTTTCAATCAACTTGAGCTTCAAAGACTAGAAAAACTTAAATTGCTTCAAGAAACAAAAGCTCTTTTTTTTCCTCCAATTTTTTTTGAACTTGTGCTTGTACCCCAAAACATCCTAGCCACAAACTAGCTTTTAACAACCTTGGTTATCTAGTCCTTTTAATAAATGCCTTTGTGATTGAACATATTTTCACAAAATTCTCAATGGATTCATCAATGATGTTGTGTTTCCATCAAGTAAGCTAAGGTTGGCATAAGGTTGTGGGTGAAACCCTAGATTGTGAAATATTACAATGTCTCCAACTACCGCGCAATTGTAACCCAAGGACTTTTGAAGTATTCTCTTAAAACATGCTTGTAATTTGAAGTAAAGTGTTGAAAATGTTTCTAATTAAATGATTTCAACATTTCACTTTTTTTTTGTAAATCCAACCATCTACATTTTAGTTTGATGCAATTATCCAATTTGTATGGTTTGTAGCCCATGAAACTTTGAAATTAGTTTGGTTTCTTATTTACATATGTTCTTATTTGATCCAAAATCGTAACCATATGGTTTGCAACTCATAACATTATTCAAGTATGTTGGTTTTGAGGTGTAGGAGTATTCACATGAATTTGAAACCATGTTGTATGGTCCACAATTTTCAAAATTGTGTTGATTTTGATGTGTTTGAGTACTCACATCAAAATCAATACAATTTTGAAATCAAGTTGTATGGTATATAATTCAAGAAATTTATTTGACCTCAAAATCATTTTAGGCAAGTTTGTAGTAACCCTTTTGGGGGGCTCTAGAAAGGGTATTTTGATTGTATGGTTATGAAATAATAATTTGTTGGTTAAAATTAAGGATTTGTTTTGGAATCCAATGACCAAATGTATGAGGTTCATGATGGAAATCTAATGACTAAAATGCATGAAATTTAGAAAGGAAGGTTTAAGTGACACAATTTCCAAAAAATAAATTCTAATGACATTTTTTCAAATGGTTAGTGTGTTTAGGTTTGAGTGTGAATATTGTGTTTGTATTTTTTTAAATGAATAACCAACTTTCCAAAACTTGGTGATTTCATGGCAAAGATTTAAGAATATAAATTAATTATTTTGCAGAAAGCAAAACAACCGTATTGGGACAAGGTGGTTTGGAAAATTGTCTTCATTTTCTTTCAAGTTCACAAACCCTAAACCTTAATTCTCAACACTAAATCTTCAAAGCCAAACCTTAAACCTTAAATTAAAATTATAAGACCTTAAACCCTAATCCTTGAATTTCAACTTTGAACCTTAATTCCAAACCCTAAAACCATGACTTATAAACCTTAGACCTTAAATCAAAACCCTAAACCTTAATTTTTGGCTTTAAATCTTAAATATTAGACCCCGAAACTTTAATTTTAGAATCTAAACCCTAATTTCAGACCCTAAACACAAAACCTAAATTTAAACCATACAAAACCAAACATAAAACCTAAAAAATAAACCTTGAAATTTCAAGTCTTAAACCTCAAAACTCTAAAATCTGAAGTTTTAAAATTACACATTCTAAAAAGTATGAGTGTTTTTTGGGTGTGGCTAATATGTTCTTATCATCTTTATTTTTTTCAATTATTTTTAAAATATTATATGAGTCTTTTGATAGTCCTTTGCAAAATTGATTCCATTTGATGTAATAGTTGTACATTTTCAAACGTCTTAAATTAAAACCAAAAATTAAAATTAGATCAAATGAATTTTTTCTTTAAATTCTTTGACATTCATAAGAGGGAAAAAGGACTAACTTGCCATGATTATTATGGTTTTAAATAGAGTAATAAAAAAAAATGTTTGATTTTGATTAGTTGTGTCTAACATCTTATGCCTTTTTTGGCTCTTAATTACATGTTTTGATCCATTTATTATCTACTATTTATTATTAATTATTTCCTATGAATTGATAATTATTAATTTATATATATCATTATTAACTAAAAAATAGTTTAAAATAATCATTTATCAATAATTATTTACAATCATATATTGATTATTATTAATTATTATTAATTATTATCAAGTCATAGCCCAAAAATGAAACAAAATTGATAGTTTGATAATAATAATTAATCAATTAACAAGTTGATGGATAAATTAATCATTGGCTATTAATTGACATCTATTTGGTGACTAATTAACTATATAAAATACTAATTAAATAATGTACTAAATTTAACTACTTGCATGCATTTAAAGGTAGCAAGTAAGTAGATTATTAAACTTTATAAGTAGTTACTAGGTGTAATATGCCTAACTTAAGGCCTAATAATTATGAACTTAAATTTGGTACATACCTTATGCAAAATACATTTGAAGGTTAAATAACCAAATTACCATGGTTGATTTGAGTAAGTGTCAAATCAAAATGGCCAATTTGGCTAATTATAAATGACAATAACCATTAAGTATGGTCAATTTGATTAAACCTTGGTCATCTTGATGGACCTTTGGCTTTTTTGACTAGATGTTTGGTTTGTGACATGGTTAAAAAAGTCACTTTAGTCAAATGTCTCAATTAAAAGTAACATGTGTTTTTCATGCCATAGGCCTTTAATCAAAATGACCATCCCATTTGGTCAATGTGAACATTTCAGTCAAATTGGACCTTCCAAAAAATCACATTTTCTTGTAATGCCATGACCTCCGTACTTTTGATTCCCTGCTATGTTCATAAACAAAAGTTAAATGGAAAAAAACACAACACCCTTTTCATGTATGTGCAATTCTTTCATTTCAAAGTGGGTTTTTTTCACAAAAATAAAATCATAATGCCCTTAAATAAATTTGATGAGTGACATACTATAAGTAAATTTGACAAAATTGTCAATACCAATGGAATTCAATAGTTTATATCAATATCATTTATTACCCAAAGTTTCATGCAAAAATACCAACTACAAACTCACTTTTGAAATACATTTTTAACTTTTCATACTTTGTAACACACATAATTGTGTGATAAATATATTCATAAATCTTTGTCATTTAATTTTTTTATAAAAATTGTTAACCCAAGTTCCAAACTAATCAAATATCCTCAAATCACTAGAACCAATTGTGATTTATTTGACCAAAAACTGACATTTGGCAACTTGATTAACCAATCATATTAAACAAGTTGATTTTGAGATGTTCAATTTGACTAAGTCTTTTTGGTTGGGTTTTTTTTGTTATTCATATGGAATTGGGTAGTGAAAAAATACATAATTTTTTAATATTATTTTTAAACTCATTCTCAAAATAATAATAATTTTTTTACTTAACTACCCACTTTACTTAATAAATATGTGGAAAAAACTATATATTACCTACCTACCTAAGGAATCTAGGCTAGGCAACTTGCCAAGTAGTGGCCTAAATTACAAGTGTTAGGATTTGAACTCCTCACCTCAACATTGAGGAGTTTAATTTTCAACATTGCACCACCACCTTGATAAACTAATTTTTTTTTATGAACATATTTGTGTAAGTAGATAAGGAAAGTAGTTTAGCCTAGGTAGGTAATAAGGTATATTAACTTAATTCTTTTACACTAGCATTACTTATTTATATTAGGCTATTATGGGATTTTATAATTTTAATTTATGATTATTTTAAAATATTAATGTTAAAAAAATTATCAATTAATTGTTTACCTTCAATTTTTATGTCCTATCTACCTCACATGTAGCCCATGTACCCTAAATATAATTAATGCCCATAATAATAATGATTTGTTTACAATTTACCTACCATATGTAACTAATTAACATACCTACTTAATTAACTAATTATTAATGCACAAATTTTTTTATTATGTATCTATTTACCTACCTACCTATTTACTTTATTGTAATTTCATGCCTTCTTACCTATCCAAGACCTATTCACAACCTACAAGTATTTATGTAATTGTTTTTTCAAATTTCATGACTACATGTTTCATTTCACTACACTTGTGTCATTTTTTATTAGAAGTGCTCACGTTATTTCTTTTTTGATTCCATGTCTTATTTGATTACAGTGTTGTCCATTTTCATTAAAGGTGTTAACTTTTTTGTCACATTTGATTATTACATCAATGTGTCCTAGTTCATTTTGTATTTCATTATATATATCACTATTAGAAATTCTATCTTTTGCCACCAGTCAACTGGCATGCAATTGGTTGTCATTTGCAACAATTTTGGTCATGTTTGCAACTATAAATTTTGTATTGTATATTTTTTCAACCATATAGTGTGTGTGCAACTAACATGCAACTAAATGTGTACAACATGGACACATGTCATAAAAATAATAGCCTAAACTTATACATACTTAAATTATTATACATAATATATTTACATAGGCTATGTATAATAATATTATGTGCCTTTAATACTAAGGTCAACCCCATGCTAATTTAGACTAACTTAAACTAACCTAGGTTAAATAACCGTAACTAAACTAACCTAGGCTAAATAAACAAAAAAATTAAACTAACCATGGCTAAATTAAATTAGGTTAAAATTAACCGTGCCTAATTTTATTAGGCTAAAATATTTATGGCTAAATTAAAGTATGCTACAACTAACCATGGTTAAATTGATTAGGCTAAATTAAGTTAGGCCAAAATAATTATGGTTAAATTAAGTTAAGTTAAATTATTTATGGCTAAAATAAATTAAACTATACTAACTATGGTTAAATTAAATATGGCTAAATAAGTTAGACCAAACTAACTATGGTTAAATTAAGTTAGACTAAATTATTTATGGCTAAAATGAATTAAACTATATTAATTGTGGTTAAAATAAATAAGGCCAAACTAATTATGACTAAAATAAATTTGGTTAAATTATTTGGCTAAATAAATTAGAATATATTTATTATGGCTAAATTAAATTAAGTTAAATTAAATTAACATGAAATACATATGGCTAAATTAAATTAGGCCAAACCAATTATGGTTAAATCAAGTTAGGTTAAACTATTTATGGCTAAATTAAATTAGGCCAAACCAATTATGGCTAAATCAAGTTAGGTTAAACTATTTACGGCTAAATTAAATTAGGTTAAAACTAACAATGGTTAAATTAAGTTAGGCTAAATTAATTATGGCTAAACTAAATTATGTTAAATTAAATTAAGTTAAAGTAAATCGTGGTTTAAATTTATATTCAATTTTTTATAAAAAAAATTTGTCAATGTTATTTAAATATTTGTTTTGGCATGTAAAACTTTTTTATTTTATTTTGTTCGGAATATTTTTCAGAAAATGTAAATTTGATTAAACAAAAAATTATTCGAATCAATTAATATGATAATATTAAAATTTATTATTTATGTTAAAATATTAATTTAAATAGGCTACACGAATTAATCTACAAGTACATAAACATCTTAAGTTAATTACTAATTTAAGCTAGATAATAATGTTAGAATCATATTTTCATTAAGTAATTATAATTATTAAAAATATCCTACAATCATCTTTGAAGTGAAAAAGACAAGGAGTAATGCAAAATTAACAAGAAGAAAAACTTGAAAAATAAGAAAAATAAGCTTTTTTCCAACTTACAAAACATGTTTTTTTTTTTTTCTTTGGACCCTTCCTAATTTCAAATCTCATAATTTTCTTATTTTTTATTCATTTTAAACGATTTAAAGTACTATAGGAATGCAAACTGAAGTTCTACAAATCATATTGGTACTTTAAATAGCAAAAAAATCAACATAAAAGGAACTTTTTGGTTGTTTAAGAATCGGCCTTTGTAGTGTTCAATGGTCTTTTTTGAATTTCTGACCCCCTTTGTTTTGGGGGACCATAACTTTCTCATTTTTAATCCATTTTTAACAATTTTTATTGTGTTGGATGCACCAAGAGGAGGGCTTCAAGTTTTGTTTGGACATCAGAATCAACAGAACCTTCCCCTAGCTGCTATACTCTAATACATTAGTTGCATCTGATGTGCAACTAAGTTTGTTCATGAAGTTTGCAATGGAATTTTTTATCCCATATCCTTTGGCTTCAGTATATAACTAGGAAAAATAATTATTTGGCTTAGTATATAACTAGGAGCAATAACTATATAGTAACGAAACACTAAATGCCATTGGGGATGAGTGAATTAAAAAAAATTGACATTTATAAAATGGTTAATCTTAAAAATAAAATTGGATTATTCTAACCTTACTTATATAGCCTAAACCTAGCTATGTTCAACCTACTTACATACTTAAGTTAACCTATTTATCTAATAGGATTTAATAATAACCTACCTACATAGGCAACACGTGTCAACATCTTATTAACCATAAATTGGATGATTTAGATTTTATTAATGAATATTTAAAATAGGTGGGCCTTAATTTCCACGTGTCACCATATAATTGGTGTTTTAAAAATGGACATGTGTCAATTGGTCAATGAACGTTCCATGGTGTGCCATGTGTCATCATCTTAATGGCATAAATTTTAATGATTGACATTAATCCAATGAATTTTTTATTTTGAAAACACAAAAATAATTAATTAGTGACACGTGTCCACAAGCTAGTTATCCAATTTTTAAACATGTGTCATATTTTTATTAATTGCATTGTAGTTGCAAAAAGAGTTGCAGATAAGGTGCAACTACATTTGGATTAGTATATATGGATGAACGTGTATATTAGCACCATATATACATGTTGCATACGTAGTGTCGCATGCAACTAAATGTCATGTGTAACTTGTCTTATGCAACTACACAAATTTGTAGTTGCATGTGTCACATGCAACTGAATTTTAGTTACAAACGACAATTGCAAAACCCAAAATTTCTAGTAGTGTATTGAATTGACTTGGACAAATTTACCATGGTGAAAGTTGTCAACCTCGTAATGATTGGGGACCAATTGTTATGGACAAATGAAGTCACTAATAGCTAATCAAGTTCATAAATAATTAATTCATTAACAATTAACTAAATTCATTAATATATAGTTAATATAATTCACTAATAATTAATTCATTAAACTAACTTTTCACTTCATAACTAGGCTAGGTGGTTAAACCTAAGCACCTACCCACCTAGTTTAAGTTAGGTACCTAGGAACATAGCCTAATTTAGGCACCTAAAAACCTAAGCCACCAACTTAAGATGCAAATGTGAAAGTGTAAACCCTTCACCTCCCTTCATTTCCATACTTAAAAAACAAGTCTTCAACCATTATTTAATAAATGAAATGATTTATTATCACATATTGTTATGCATATTCTTTTCTTAACCTATGTGTAGTTTATCATAAGTTAAATTCCTTCGTCAGTCTTAGGCTATTCCAAAGTTAGTGTAGGTTAATTTATGATATTTAATTTTAAGGTATGCTAGGTTATGTTATTATCAATTATTCCACCTATTCTAAATTGTTGTGCCTTATGTAATTCCACCCTTGGATATTTTCAAATATTTTAAATTATTCCTTTCTAGGTTATTTTAAGTTATTTCACCATGAGTATTTTAAGTTACTATACCTTAATTATTTTAGGTTATTCCACCATAAACCATTCATGGCTAATTCACCTTAAAATGTTTAAATTATCTTAAACTATGTTATTTTTTATCTTTTTAGGTTAATCCACCTTAAGCTAATATAAGTTATTGTAGGATATTCCACCTTACATTATTCTTGACTATTTTACCCTATGTTATTTTTTACTATTTTAGATTATTTCAATTTAGGGCATTCTAAGTTATTTTATTTTAATCTATTTTAATCTATTTTATTTTAAATTATTTTTGGTTATTGACCTATTGTAGGTTTTTCTAGGCTATTCCACCTTAGGTTTTTTTAGACTATAACCTTAAACTAATATATGATATAATGTATAATAACCTAGGGTATACCCTAAGGTGTAATAATTTTAAATAACTTAAAATAACCTAAAGTATAACTTAGAATAATTGCAAGTTAAAGAGCCTTAAATTACTAAAAATAACCTTTGCTAGAATAGTTTAGAATAACTTAAGTAGAATAATTGAAAGTAGGTTAAGGTAAAATAACCTAAAATAATTGAAAATAGCCAATGATAGAATAACTTAAAATAATTTAATGTGGGATGACTTAAAATAGCCAAGAAGAACTTAGGGTAGATAACCTAAACTAACTTAAGGTGGAATAACTTAAAATTGAAAACTTTGCCTTTTGTAGAGCCACCATTTTTCATAAAATCAATTTTGAAGTAAAATACTCAAGTCAATATTCCATCAAAGCATCAATTAATGAAGAACATTTTGTTAATGTTAGTTAAAAACATCAACAAAAATAATTTCATATTTGAAGTTCTTGAATTTGGTGATATTTTCACAATGAGTTTTAATTTATGAATGTAAAAAAAAATGGACATTCTTCTTTTCATTGTTTATTTTTTAATCATTATCAAAGGATCTTGGTCATGTAACCATTGGCTTCTTTGATATTATATACACATCTAGGGATGACATGGCCTTGCAAGTGAATGAAGTTATCCAGATATGGGTTGAATGTTAAGATCTTTACATATGTAAAAGATGAAAGCAATAATCTCTCAACTATGACCATAGCCCTAACTTCTATTGTTTTTTGTGAAGTACATGTTGGAATTAACAACACCATTCATAGTGAATTGCTAGGGGCATGCCATTTATAAATGTTACCAAATATGGCAATAGATGGCACAAAAATCTATGTTATATTAACATCAATTTTCATCAAAGAATGTTAATCTATTTTACAAAATATCATCTTCTAGACCCAAAAAAATAATGGAAAGGGATGCTAAGAATGGCATAAAGTTGGTTTGGATATCGATTTATGTCCACACAAGTTAAAGATTGTAATGAAGATGGGATTTGCTTCAAAAGTCATTTTATTCCAAAAGATGGTTGAATTTAAGAACATTATTGCTTATTGTTATGGCTATAATAATTGATGGCCCTCCAAGGGTATGTATTAGGTCCACATGTTTAAATTGTAGCCCAAATTGTTTTGATGCATTAGGGCCCACGATTAACCAATGTGTCATTAACCAAAGCCAAGGTTACTAATTGTTGTTTAAAGCATTTGCTATTGTTAATCTCTCATCATCCAAATGCAATTAGTACAATACTTGGGACCTAACTCCTTGGAAACCTAGGATTTTGATGCAAAACTTCAAGTGTTGTGACAACATATGCAAAAGCAAATGGCAAAATTATAATGCCCTTCTTTTCATTCATGTTGTCTTTTTTGGAACACAAAGCTCATAACATGTTAAGAATGTTTGACCCATATTTCAAAGGCTTAAGGATGGTCGTACAATATGTTGAAAAGGAACAAACTCATATGATTATAGGTGAGTATAACATGTATGTCTTATTTCCATGTTTATTCTCACAAGTTTCAAGATTGACAACATAATGTAGCCAAAAACATGAAATGAAACTTAAAACTTATAAAATGAACTATAAAAAAATAACTCACGTGTACACCAAAATTTTGTTTCAATTGGCTACACTTTTACAAACATGCAAACCTAGGATTTAGATTAAAATCAATGTACCATTCATTGTTGCAAATAGGTATTACTTTCCAAAGTCCCACCCCTTATTGCAATCACTAACACATGTCTTTGTGCTTTTGAGTAAATCACAATCATTGATATTTTTGCTAATTAACAAACAAGTTTGAATAATGAACATGCATGTTGAATGTGGCAAATGAATTTCATTAGTTTGTATTTTTTTGACAACTAAATGCACACTTAATTCATGTAGTGATAATGGAACCTTTAGCCTTCCAAAATGGACAAAGTGGCAAATCTATTTAAATGATTTTAGTTCATCTAAATTATCATTATTATTATATAATGGCCACCATAGCATGAAAATAGATTGTTGGAATAAATTTTTGATTAATGTGACAAATAAATTGTTACTCACCTAACTTAAATATCTATCTATTGAAAAAGATAAAATATCATCTAAATTTTGATACAAGTTTAAAATTCATGTTCACAATGATCAATGCTCCAAATATCACCAAAAAAATATAGAATAAAAACCAAAGAAGTTACCACCTACCTACTCACTCCATGGCTGCATCATAAATATAGCGAAAGAAGTTACCACCTAGCCGCTCACGCTCTTGTTGCAAACCCCAACAACCCCCCCCCCTTTGGCTCTTCCTTCCAGCCTCGCTCGCAGCCCTTAGTCCACGCTCTATTGCCATCTCTGGCCACGGCGACTGCGTGCGCGCATCCCATGCCTGCTCCCCGGGCAATGCCGTTCTCCTCCGCTTTTCAATCAAGGTACCTGACATCATCTGTGTGCAGCTTTTGTCTTGATCTTTTTTGGTGGGATTGGGGCAGGGTTTCTTCACTTTGGGGTTTTGTTGGTGGAGAAAAGGCAACACCTAGTTGTTGTTGTTGTGGTGGTGTGCGGAATGCAGTAGAATTTTGTTATAGTGAGATTGAAATCCCGCGACTAAAGTTGCTCAATGGCTTCTGGAAGTACGTGTGTGCAGAGATTCATCGTCAAATGTCGAACCATGAAAAAGAAATGCATGGCGTTATTGTTTTAGAAAGAAATCAACGGGCGTTATTATTATTATTCGGTTACTTAGTCGCAGCAGCAGTGGTGGCTGTGGCCAGCTTCTTTTCTTTCCTGTTCGTGGTCGAGCAGCGTGGAATTGCGGAGGCGTAGTTTCTCCAAATCCCGTTGGATTTTGAAGCTTGAGATCATTGGAGTTGATTTTAGGGTTTTGGAACCCTAAGCCCGATTGCTGCATTCCTTGTCTTGGCTATGAAATGATATTAGCTTGGTGACATTCATCTGAACTTATTGGAAGGTAGCTTACACCTCCTGCTTTCTGAATACACAAGCAGCTGTTGGTTAAGGGTTGCAGTTGGGTTGTGAAAAATGTTGCCAATAATTAGGGTTTCCATTCACTGGAGCTGCACCTTTCAGGCTGCTATTTCTTCAGGTTCAGTGAGGGGGAATAGAGAGGGAGAGT
>Ga0116230_10001416_pt1 | contig 22737 bp, 20 predicted proteins | sample S1TSphfallax_3_FD_88678 | JGI IMG/M metagenome (GOLD analysis project Ga0116230, IMG submission 88678) | Host-associated microbial communities from peat moss isolated from Minnesota, USA - S1T2_Fd - Sphagnum fallax MG | ecosystem: Host-associated > Plants > Peat moss > Unclassified | place... | reverse complement strand
TGCATGTCATCGTCGCGCAGTTGCTTGAAGCTGGGGCGCCGCCGACGCGTCCGGCGGCCGTCATCTCTCGGGGCACGAGCGAGGACCAGCGCGTCGTCGCGGCCACGCTCGGCACGCTCGAGGCCGAGTGTGCGCTCGCGAGCTTGGAGTCCCCGGCCTTATTGATCGTCGGTGATGTCGTGGCGCTGCATGCTCAGCTCGCGTGGTTCAATCCGGCGATGGTCGCCGGATTGTCCCTCACCGCTTAGCGCTCAGGCCTTTTGCAATTCCGCGGCCGCGTATTCGTAGTTCGCGAGCTTGTTCAGGAAATTGTCTGTGAAGTCGGGGCGCCGGTTGCGGAAGTCGACGTAGTACGCATGTTCCCAGACATCGAGCACCAGCAGCACTTTGCCTTCGCCGGTCGCGACCGGCGTGCCGGCGTTGCTGGTCTTGATGATCTTCAGCTTGCCGCCGCCGTCGAGAATCAACCATGCCCAGCCCGAGCCGAACTGCCCGAGAGCGGCGGCCTTGAACACCTCTTTGAATTTCTCGACGCTGCCGAAGTCTTCGATGATCTTCGATTGCAGGACGCCCGGGATGCCGCCGCCGTTCGGCGAGAGCGACAGCCAGAACGTGCTGTGATTCAAGTGCTGTCCCGCATTGTTGAACACGGGCACCAAATCGTCTTTGCCATACGAGAGCTTGATCAGCTCCTCGACGGTCTTGCCTTTGAGCGCGTCGTTCTTTTCAACCAAGCCGTTCAGCGCGGTGATGTAGGTTTGATGGTGTTTGCCGTGATGCAGCTCGAGCGTCTCTTGGGACATGCCATGAGCGGCGAGGGCATTGATGGCATACGGCAGTGCGGGCAAGGTAAAACTCACGGAATTCTCCAATGACGATGGGTAGGGGTAAAGACTAGCACGGCAACGGCACAGTTCATTGTTGCGAAGGAATGAAATCCTGCAAGACCGCTTTGCGCATCAGATCCGGCGGCAACAAACCCTGCGCCAGGATGAAGTCGTGGAATTTTTGCTGATCGAATTTGGCACCCAAGGCGGCCTCCGTTTCTTTGCGCAGTGCGAGAAGGCGCGTGTAGCCGTAAAAATAACTATTCGCTTGTCCCGGAGCGCGGTAGGTAAACCGCTCGACCTCTTCCTTTGCGAACGCATGGCTCAACATGACGTCATTTTCCAGCATCGCGTAGGCCTGGTCGATCGTGATCTCACCGCTCTGCAGACCCGGATCGAGAATGGCGCGTGCCGCGCGCAGTAGGCGCAATTGTAATGTTAACAATTGGCCGTCGGCCGGCTCATAGGGCTGCATGATGTATTCGGAGTAAAGGCCCCAACCTTCGGCATTCGTGGAATTGAATGCATAGAGCGCGCGCGCGAGGCTCACGCCATGCTCGACCATCGAATCGAATTGCAATTCATGCCCGGGCCGCGCCTCGTGGGCGGTGAGCGTCCAGGCAACGGCATCGAACGTGAAGTCGTCGTACTTGTCCTCGGCGCCGCCCGTCGCGGACGGGATGTTCAGCGGCAGCACGAATTCGCCGCGTTGTCCCGTGTTGTGCAGAAACGGCGGCGGCACCATGTGCGGTGCGGGTTGTTGCGCGGTCTCCGCCGCGGTCGCCAGTCGGATGATCGCGGGGCGGTTGGGCAGCGTCACGAGCTTGTTCGCGACGATGAGCTTCTCGATCTCATGCAGCCGGTTTTCATAGAACGGCAGGATGGCTTCGCCCGTGATCTGGTGTTTCTTGAGTTCGGCGATCACGCTGCGGTAATCGCTCGACGCATAGCCGTTCTGCTTGGCGACCTCGGCCGCCAGGGGCGCCATTTCCGCTTGATATTGCGTGAAAGCGGCGTGCGCGAGCTTGGCGATTTCCGCGGGCTTCAGATCGATGCCGTAGCCCTCGAACGCGAGCGCGTATTCCTCCGGCGGGAGCCGGAAATCCGTGCGCGCCTTCGGCAGGATCGTGCTGCGCACCCAGGCATCGTAGGCCGCGAGTTCGCTCTTGAGTCGCGCATAGGCGGGTTCCCAGCCCTTGAGGTGATATTTCTTGAACAGATCGGCGATGCCCTGGACATAGTTGGCATTGCGGCCGAGTTCGGTTTCGACCTCGCCCTTGGACGGATAGATCACGCCGGGCTTGGCAATTTGTTCGACGGCGCGCTGCTGCAACAGCTTCGTGAAGGGCTGATAGCCCGGCTCGGTGCCCGCGTATTTGCGCAGGCGCACGAGCGCGGCGGGACGTCGGTCGGCCGCGACTTGATCATCGAGCAGGCCGCGCAGACCCTGGAAAATGTTTTCGCTGGCATTGATGAACGGCACGACATGCTTGAGCTCGTAGTCCTCGCGACGAAAGCGCAAATCGAAAGCCTTCTGCAAGATCTCGAGATCTTCGGCCACGTTCTGATTGGTCTCCTTGGCCTGTTGCAGCTTGAGGTCGGCGAGCACCGTGACGAATTCCTGGCGCTCGGCGAGCTCATCCGCGAGCGTGGGCTTGCTGATCAGGGTGTCGAACTTCGCGAGTCCCTCCTGCGAGCCGGTCTCGGGAGAATGCTTGAGCTCGACAGCGAGCAGGCGGTTCGTGTAGGCGTCGCTCTCGGCGACCCAGGCCTTGCTGTCCTGCGCCGTCGCCGGCGCGGAGACGATGAACGGAACTACGCCCAACAGGGCTGCTGCGATGAGTCGGTACACGGTGATTCCTTAATTAATAACGGTGTCGTGGGTGTGCGGCGAGACCGGCGTCGTTCGAGGCCTGGTACTCCGCCGAGAAAGTATGGAACGCGCCGAGCGCGCCCTCGAGTTCTTGGTCAGCCATCTGGAACGCGTTGAAGCCGCAACGCGCGAGGAAGAACAACTGGTCCGCGCGCACGTAGTCCATGGCGCGCAGTTCCCCGGCGAACCGCCAACGCTCGCGCAGCAAACGGCCTTGCGTGTAGCCGCGCCCATCGCTCGGCGACGGGAAGCGTACTGCCACGAGCGAGAGTCTCGGTAAATCAGGCGCGAGTTGCTCCACGGCCTGCGACGGCTCGAGCAACACACCGAGGCGCGAGCTGCCCGCGAGGAAGCGTTCGCGCTCGGCGACCCAGCGGTCGAAAGGCACGATCAAGCCCGTCTCGTGGGGCTCCGCCGCCTCGTCCAGATAATGCCAATCGTCGACGACGATGCGCCGATCACGCAGCAGGCGACGTGGCATAGACTCGTTCTTTGAAAGGTTTGATGCCGAGACGGCGTACGGTGTCGAGGAAGCGTTCTTCGGCGTCGCGCCGCTCCACGTAGACCGAGAGCAGGCGCGCGATCGTTTCCGGAACCTCGCACTTGGGCACCGAGGGACCGATCACATGTCCCAAGGACGCATCCGCTCCGGCGGCGCCGCCGATCGTGATCTGGTACCACTCCTCGCCGCCTTTATCGACGCCCAAGATCCCGATGTGCCCCACGTGATGATGGCCGCAGGCATTCATGCACCCCGACATCTTGACGTCGAGCTCGCCGAGGTCATAGAGGTAGTCGTAGTCGTCGAAGCGCTCGTTGATGAGCTTGGCGACTTCAATGGAGCCGGCGTTGGCGAGACTGCAGAAGTCCAAGCCCGGACAGCAGATCATGTCGGTCAAGGTGCCGATGTTGGGGGTCGCGAGTCCGGCGGCTGCGAGTGCTTGCCAGAGTTCGTAGGCGCGCGCCTGCTCGACGTCGGCGAGCACCAAGTTCTGCGTGTGGGTCACGCGGATCTCGCCGAAGCTGAAGCGCTCCGCGAGATCGGCGATGAGATCCATTTGCGCATCGGTCGCATCCCCCGGCGCGACGTCCGGCTTCTTCAGGGACACGTACACGACCCGATAGCCGGGAATCTTGTGTGCCTGCGTGTTGTGACGGTACCAGGCACGAAACGCCGTCTCGCGGCCCTGGGCGGGATCCATGTCCGCGAGCTGCCGATACGCGGGCGCGGCGAAATACGCGCTCACACGCGCAAGCTCGGCCGGCTGCACGCGCAGCGGTTCCTTCGCGATCTGCTGCCATTCCGTCTCGACGCGGCGGCGGAATTCCTCGATGCCGAGGCTGCGCACCAAAATCTTGATGCGGGCTTTCGTGAGGTTGTCGCGGCGACCTTCGAGATTGTAGACGCGCAAAATCGCTTCCAGATAAGAAAGCAGATGTTCGCGCGGCAGGAATTCGCGCACGACCTGGCCGATGATCGGCGTGCGCCCGAGACCACCGCCCGCGAGGATCTCGAAGCCGAGTTCGCCGGCGGGACCGCGCACGATGTGCACGCCGACATCGTGGACCAGGGAGGCGGCGCGGTCCTCCGGGGTCCCGGTCACGGCGATCTTGAACTTGCGCGGCAAGTACGTGAACTCCGGATGGAAGGTCGACCATTGGCGGATGATTTCGCACCACGGCCTTGGATCCTCGAGCTCGTTGGCGGCAACGCCTGCGAGGTGATCCGAAGTCACATTACGGATGCAATTCCCGCTGGTCTGGATCGCGTGCATCTCGACGGTGGCGAGGTCGGCGAGAATGTCGGGTACGTCCTCGACCTTGGGCCAGTTGTATTGAATGTTTTGCCGGGTCGTGAAGTGGCCGTAACCGCGATCGTAACGCCGCGCGATCGTGGCGAGCATGCGTAACTGAGTCGACGACAGCAGGCCGTAGGGGATCGCCACCCGCAGCATCGGCGCGTGACGTTGCAGATAAAGCCCGTTCCGCAGGCGCAGATGCCGGAATTCGTCGTCCGACAGCTCCCCGGCGAGGAAGCGACGCGTCTGGTCGCGAAACTGCGCCACGCGCTCGGCGACCAGGGTCTTGTCGATGGCGTCATATCGGTACATCTCACTATTCTAATCAGGTTCGCGGCTTGCGTCGCAGCTTGGCGACCTCGAGCCCGCCGGCTGCCAAAAGCGTGATTCGCTTGGCAGAGCAGCAATCCCGGTCGGTGCAGGATGCGGAAGGCGAAAGAGGTGGGCAGCTGTGTCATTAGAGCTACAGGAAGTAACGGTCGCGGTGGACACCTACCAGGTGAGCGCCGAACCGATGCTGTTGGTTGCGGAACTCAATGGCGCGCTCGCCCTGTGCCTGCATGACGAGGGCAGGGGGATCGGTGGGCTGTTGCACTTGCGGTTCATCGGCAGCAGCGGCCGTCCGAGCGACGTTTCCGACAATACGCTGAGCTGCGTTCTGCTCGTGCTCGACCGCTTCAAGCGCGAGGTGCTCGGGACTTCGGCGCGTCTGGATGAGGTCCAGGCCCGCATTCTGGCGCATGCCTTGCCGCCCACCGGTAGCGGCGAACCTTCCGCCTCGCTCGTCGATCTGATCCAGGCGGACCTCGCGGACGGCAAGATTCCCTGCGGCACGCAAACCTTGCGTCGTCTCGAGCCGATGCGGGTCTACTTCCAGCCCTTCGAAGGGCGCATGTGGATTTCCGGTCCCGCCGATCAGCGCAACAGCGCCGTCAGGCGCCGCTCCGTCGGCTAGTCCCCAGCGCGACCCGTTCTCCTGGAGCGGTCAGGCCAGTTAGACTGGCTCCAGAACCGTTCATCGAAGGATTCCGAACCCATGCGCCTCATTCCCTGCTTGGTCCTTTGCTTGCTTGCGGGCTGCGCGGATGAAAAGCTCGCTGTCGCCCCTTCGCCGGGCGTGGATCTGAGCGGCCACTGGAAGCTCAATATCGCCGACAGCGATGACCCCCTGCGCGTCGGCTCCGCGATGGCCTCGGCTACGGCGGGAGCCGGCCCCGGGGGCGCCGGCGGGGGCGGACGGCGTGGTGGTCGCGGTGGCGGGTCTCCGGGGGGCGGTGCTCCGGGCGGCGGCGGCTCGACCGGCAGCGGCGATGGCTTCGGCGCAGGCCCGGTCGGCGGGAGCACCCTGCCGGTCTCCGCGCTCAGCGAGATGTTTCATTGGCCCGGCAATGACCTCGTGATCAAGCAACTGGGGGGCGTGGCGGCGTTTACTTCAAACGACGACAACCGCGTCTACCAGCCCGGTAAGGCCAGCCAAAAGAAGCACAGACACGGGCCGCAGCAAGTCGTCGGCTGGTCGGGGTCGACCCTGGTCGTGCAGGTCGAGCCCGACGATGACCGACCGCCCTTCGAAGAACACTACAATCTAACGGACGACGGTAAGCGGCTGGTGCAACTCATCGAGCTCAAGGGTGGTCGACTAAGTGGCTTCACGATGTCGCGCGTTTGGGACCGGGTGGAATGAGGCGAGTCAAGCAAAGAAAAAGCCGGGGCATGCCCCGGCTTCAGTTCCCCATGCCTTATTTGTCGCGCTGCGCTTTATTGAGGCGCATAAGCGTCGGATCGGTCTGCTTTACTTCCCAAGGATTCGTATTGCGAACGTGCAACACTCTAGCCCTGACTTTCCGCAGAAGCTAGCCCAAAAGCAAAGAAGTGCAAAAAAGTTTCGTGACATATAAACAACAGGAGCTGGTGAAGTGGCCAAGACGTCTAAGTCTGCGGCATTGAATGTCAACGCCGTGCGCTCGCGGCGCGCTTATTTCGATTGTCGTTTCGGGCAATTGCATGTCCGCACGGCCTTTCCGACCACGGGCGGTTTCGATGAGCAGGTGACGCTGCTCTGTTTGCACGCAGCGGGCGGTTCGAGCCGCAGTTTTGCGCGCTTTCTGCCCTTGATGGCCGAGCAGCGCTCTGTCTACGCGCCCGATCTGCCGGGCAGCGGGGAGTCGGATCCGCCGAGCAATCCGGGCTTCGCGGACTCGGCGGCCGCCGTCTTGGATTTGACCCGCGATCTGCGGCTGCGTCAGATCGACGTCCTGGGCTTGCGGGCGGGGGCCGCGGTCGCAGTCGAAATCGCGATCGCCAAGCCTGAGCTCGTGCGTCGTCTGATCCTGGTCGGTGCAAAGCCCGAGGAGACCTGGTCCTTGATCCCACAGCCGACCCTTGTGCTGTCGATCGGCGATGCGGCGGGTCCGGACGAGCGTCTGCGCGCCGGTATGCGCCAAGCAAAGTTCATGCATGCACCGGAATACGCCGATGACCTCTTTGACGCGGCGCCACAGACCTTGGCCAAGCAGTTTTCAGAATTTCTGCACAAGGGCGTTATCGCCTGAGGACTTGCGTGTCGGCATGAGGCTCAACAAGTTCATCAGCGAAACCGGGGTTTGCTCGCGTCGTCAGGCGGACCAGTGGATCGCAGCCGGGCGAGTCAGCTGCAACGGCCAGATCGCGGTGCTCGGCACGCAGGTGACGGAGGCCGACGAGGTGCGCGTCGACGGAGAATTGATCGGCGCGAAAAAGCGCCAAATCTATATTGCGCTCAACAAACCGGTCGGGATCACCTGTACGAGCGAGGCGCACATCGAGGACAACATCATCGATTTGATCGGGCATTCCGAGCGGATTTTCCCGATCGGACGACTCGACAAGGATTCCGAAGGATTGATTCTGCTGACCAACAATGGTGACATCGTCAACGAGATTCTCCGCTCGGAGAACAACCATGAAAAGGAGTATGTCGTGACCGTGGATCGGCCGATCACGGATCTGTCGCTGCGCATGCTCGCGAGCGGTGTGCGAATCATGGGTGAGATGACCAAGAAGGCCCGCGTATCGCGCATCGACTCATTGAGCTTTCGGATCGTTCTAACGCAGGGGCTCAATCGCCAAATTCGCCGCATGTGCTCGGCGCTCGGTTACAAGGCGCAACGCCTGCAGCGCGTGCGCATCATCAACATTCACTTGGGGAAGCTCGCACCGGGCGAATGGCGCAACCTCACGCCTGAGGAGCTCGTCGATCTATTGCCGCGCAAGCCCTCGCCGACTATTGCGGGCGCAAATCCGCGGACACCACGCCCGTCGACCACAGGCGCGCGCTAGTAATTCGCCAATCGGGGTCCGCGGCTTTGCTGGCCAACCAGCGAAAGAAATCGCGGCCGCCCCTCGTCCAATAGGAATGGCTGTAGAGCAGGCCGCCGGTACCGGATTCCACGGTGAAACGTCGCCGAAAGCCGAAGCTCGCGACGCCGCGCGAACAGCGGATGCGCAAGCCCTGCTCCGACAAGGGATATTGATTCGGCCCCACTTGCAGTTTCAGGTTGCCGCCCTGCGCATAGAGACAAATGTTCGGTTGCGCCGGCCGAATCAGCGCAATGCCGTGCACGCGCTGCGGCGGGATATCGTAAGCGGTCCAGGTTCCACCCAGCGTGTGCCACTCGAGCACCATGCTGTGGCGGCGGAAATCGACGACCGGAACGATCGTTGTGGGTTCAGGCGTCCAGCCGGCAGACTGCGTCATGGCAGTCTAGGGCGCGTTGCGTTGCGGTAAGGCGGCGAACGCCTCGCGCACGACGCCTGCCGACAGCAGCTGCGGCAGCACTTGCGGCTCGGCAACGCCGGGCTTGGCGTTGTAGACCACGTAAAGCGGCACGCCCGCGCGGCCGAAGGCCGCTAGCGCCTTGGTGATCTGCGGATCGCGATTCGTCCAATCCCCCTTCACCAAGGTGACGCCCTTGTCGTGGAATACGGCTTGCACAGCCGAATCCCCGAAGGCATTGCGTTCATTGACGAGGCAGGTCAGGCACCAGCTTGCCGTAAAGTTCACGAGGACCGGTTTGCCCGCCGCGGTCAGCGCCGCGACGCGCGCGGCATCGTAGGGCTGCCAGCCTTCCGATTCCTCGCCGCCGGCATTGGTCGCTACGCCAGCGGTGCCCGGTGGGACGGCGGTGCGCGCGACCTGTACCGGCAGGGCGATCGCGAGGATGACGGCAATGAATGCGGTCGCGACCGCGGCGCGCTGGCCGGTGAGGCCGCTGCTCTTGGATTTCTGATAGGCCCAGGCCGCCAAGCCGATCAGAATCGCGCCCGCCAAGGCCGCGGCGAGCCCAAACACCGCGGTCTGCTGAGCCAGTACCCAGAGCAGCCAGGCGGCCGATGCATACATCGGGAATGCGAAGACCTGCTTCAGGGTATCCATCCAAGCGCCGGGTCTCGGCAGCAAGCGACGCAGCCAGGGCGCAAACGACAACAAGAGATAGGGCAGCGCGAGCCCGAATCCAAGCGCGGCAAAGATTGAGAGGGCAACCACGGGCTGCTGGGTCAGTGCTGCCGCGACTGCAGTCGCCATGAAGGGCGCCGTACACGGCGTCGCCACCAGCGTCGTCAAGACACCGGTAAAGAACGCCGCGTGATAACTGTCGCCTTGCGTGAGACCGTCGCCGATGCCGGCGAGGCCGCCGCCGACCTCGAACACGCCGGACAGGTTCAAACCGACGGCGAGCAGCAGATACACCATGATCGTCACGAACAGCGGCGATTGCAGCTGAAAGCCCCAGCCGATTTGCTCGCCACCCGCGCGCAAGGCCAACAGCACTCCCGCTAGGGCCAACAAGGAGCCGATCACGCCGGCTGCGAACACGAGACCCTTGGCGCGCACCGCGGCGGGATGTTTCTTGGCTTGCTCGACGAGACCGATCGCCTTGATCGAGAGCACGGGAAAGACGCAGGGCATCAAGTTCAAGACGAGACCTCCGAGCATCGCGAGCAGCAACCAGGTGCCGAGCTCGGGCGGAGCCGCGGTCGGCGCGACCTTCGCGGGCTCGGCATGCAGGGGTGCGAATTGCGGCCCCGCATTCGGCGTCGCGCTCGCGCCGGCGGGCAGCGCCAAGCGGGCGTTGATCTCGAGCGGCACGCTCAGCGTCTGCTTGCCCATTTGTTCGGTTGCGACCAACAGACCGCGCAAATGGCCGTTGCTCGGGGGCTGGTCGCCGAGTTTCATCGCGAGTTCGATGCGGTCAGCAGTCCGCGTCAGAGTTTGCGGCGCCCCGTAGGCGATCGCGCCATCGTCGTATGGGAAAAAGCTCAAGGAAGTGATCTGGCCGAGCGTCGCGCCCCAGTCCTGGCCGAGCGTCAAAACCAACTGGTCGCCTTGCACCCTTGCGCTGCTCGCCGGCGCCGCGCTCGGCAACTCGCTGCGCGCGGTCGCAAACAGAGACGCGGATGCCGGATCGACCGGGCCGGGCTGTGCACTTGTCGGGATGCTCAATTGCAGGTCGGCATTTTCAGGAATGCAGACGTCGGCGCAGACTAGCCAGCTGACTTTGGCGTGCAGCTCCAAGTTCGCGCCCGGTACGAAATCGCGCGGCACGCCGATGGGTACGAGATGCAAGACCTGCTTGCTGTAGCCGTAGTTGACCAGGGGCGGCAGCTCGAAGCGATGCGGGGTGGTCCATTGGATATCGCCGGCCCGGAAGCCGGGCGGCAGCGTCCAGACGATCTTGGTGGCCTGACCGGAGTCGCCGGGATTGCGCCAATAGGTATGCCAGCCGTCGCGAATGTCGAGTTCGAGCGCGACGTTGAAGGTTTGTCCGGGCGCCACACTCGTCGCTTCGCTGAGCAAACGCGCCTTCACGTTGTCGGTTGCGACCGTGGGGCCCGCCAAGGCAAAGACTTGAACCGGCGCCAGCAGCAGCGTCGACGCGAAAGCGAGGCAATAGGTCCAGATCTTGAGCATACGCATCTCGGTATGTTACCGAATCCCGGCGACCCTGACGGCTCCGCTTCGTGGAGGCTGTGCTACGTCTCACATTTGGCCCGGAATACCCCTGGAACCGCCCATCGGCTAATGTAACGGGATTACCTCAAGCAGCCGGTCATGCAAGAAAACTACGTAGAACGCATTCTCAAAGCCAAGGTATACGACGTCGCAATCGAATCACCGCTGGAGTTGGCGCCGCGCTTGTCCCGGCGCCTGAACAATCGCATCTTCTTCAAGCGAGAGGACCTCCAGCCGGTCTTTTCGTTCAAGATTCGGGGCGCCTACAACAAGATTGCGCAACTTTCGCCTATCGCAGCGCAGCGGGGCGTGATCTGCGCCTCCGCCGGAAATCACGCCCAGGGTGTGGCGCTCGGCGCCCGAACGCGCGGCATCCCGGCCGTCATCGTGATGCCGGTCGCGACGCCAGAGATCAAGGTTCAGGCGGTCGCCGCGCTCGGTGGGGAAATCGTGCTGCATGGCCAGGACTACGACCAGGCCTACGATCATGCGGTCGAACTCGCGCGCGATCGCGGCCTGGTCTTCGTGCACCCGTTCGACGATCCCGATGTGATCGCGGGTCAGGGCACGGTGGCCATGGAAATCCTGCGCCAGCAGCACGGCGACCAGATCGACGCGATTTTCGTGCCAGTGGGCGGCGGCGGTCTGATCGCCGGCATTGCGGCGTATACCAAGGCTTTGTATCCGCGCATCAAGGTCATCGGCGTCGAACCGGAGGACTCGGCGGGCATGTACGAGTCCCTGCGCGCCGGCAAGCGCGTCACCCTGGACCGGGTCGGCACCTTCGCCGACGGCGTCGCGGTGCGGCGCGTGGGCGAGGAGACGCTGCGACTCGCCAAGCAATACGTCGATGAAATCCTGCTCGTGAGCACGGACCAAATTTGCGCGGCGATTCAGGACATCTTCGAGGACAACCGCGCGATCGCGGAACCCTCGGGTGCGCTGGCCGTCGCCGGCTTGAAGAAATACGTCGCACGCGAGAACTGTGCGGATCGAAAACTCATCGCAATCAATTGCGGCGCGAACATGAATTTCGATCGGCTGAGGTATATCGCCGAACGCGCGGATCTGGGCGCGCAGCGCGAGGCCCTGCTCGCGATCGAGATCCCGGAGTTGCCGGGTTCCTTCCTGAAGTTCTGCGAGCTGCTCGGGAACCGCAGCGTCACCGAGTTCAATTATCGCTACTCGAGCGCCAAGGCGGCGCAGATTTTCGTCGGCGTCAGCCTCAGCCAGGGCAAACTCGAGCGAGATTCGCTGCTCGAAGCGCTCGGCACCGGCGGCTTTCGGGTGCGCGACATGACCGACAATGAAATGGCCAAACAGCACGTGCGTTACATGGTCGGCGGTCATGCGCATACCCTGGAGCATGAACGCGTGTTTCGCTTCGAGTTTCCGGAGCGTCCCGGCGCACTGCTGAAGTTCCTGCGCGCAATCGGCACGGAATGGAACATCAGCTTGTTCCATTATCGCAATCATGGTTCCGACTACGGCCGCGTGCTCGCCGGCATTCAGGTGCCACCGGCCACGCGCGAGGACTTTCTGCTGCATCTCGCCGATCTGCAATATTCATACGTCGAAGAGACGGAAAACCCCGCGCACAAGATTTTCCTGGGCGCTTGAGCCGGGCGGCTAGATCGTTTTGTACGGTGGGGCACTCAAGTACCGGGCCGATAGGTCGATAACATAATCTGGCTCCCTATACCGTGACGGCATTCCCATGGACGTCTCCAAGTCCGCGACCATTGCTTCGATTGGGGCTCCTCCCGCGGCCCCCGGATCCTCGTGGCGTACCGTGCCCCGTCGAGCCGGCGAACAAGACTCCGGGGGCGCCGACGATGCGAGCGCCGCGGGTGATCGTGTCGACATCGGCCCCTTGAGCTTGGCCGGCGCTTTGCAGATCCTGATCGCAGAGGTTCGCGAGGCGCTTGCCGCAGAGTTGCCGTGCTTGCCGCTGCCGCCGTCCAGTTCGCAGGCGCCCCAGGGTCCCGACCCGGCCGCGCAGCGACTCGTCGAACTGTATTTGCAGGCCGTCAGCGTTGACGAGGAGGGGGTGCAAGCGGGTGACTGGCTGGCGCGCCTTGCACGTGTCGATGCGTCCACGGATCACGGATTCGAACGCGCTCTGCAAGTGGTAAGCGCCTGGCACGACGTGACGGCCGCCGTGATCGCGTCACTGCACGAGGTGCGCGAGATCATGGCGAGCGTGCTCGCCGCGGACGAGACGAGCGTCGGTGACCCGGCGGACCTGGGAGGTCTTGCGACCGGGTTGCGCGATCCGTTCAATCCCGTGTGGATGTTGCGCCCGGAATGGCTGCGGCTTGCGCCGCGACTCGATCGCTTGCGACGCCTGCGCCGGAAAATACGCAGGTCGGCGCCCGATCCCGATGCGCGCGATGCGACGCTGCCCTACGCTTAAGGGACGAGCACGATCTTGCCGGTATGCCGCTTCGCGAGGAATTCCTCTTGAGCGGCCACGATGGCACTGAGCGGATGCACGCTCGCAATGACCGGACGAATTTCGCCGCGTTCGATGTAGCCGATCAGATTCGGGAAGACCTGCGGCTCCAATACCGTACAGCCCAGGAGCCGTAAGTCCTTCAAGTACAGGGTCCGCAGGTCGAGGCTCACCGCGGCACCCGCAATCGCTCCGGCCACGGCATAAGCCCCACCGCGGCGCAGTAGTTCGAGCAGCACACCGAATTGCGCACCGCCGACCACGTCGATCACGGCATCGATCGACTCCCGGCCCAGTTGCGCCACCAAGTCGGCATCGCGCGCGAACAGCCGGTCGGCACCCAGCGCGCCCACGAGTTCTGCCTTGGCGGCTCCCGCCAGCGCGAGCACGTTCGCGCCGCGTCGCTTCGCGAGCTGCACGGCGGCCGAGCCCACGCCGCCGGATGCGCCCGTGATCAAGACCGTCGCGCCCGGCTGTAATTCCAGGCGCGTCAGCATGTTTTCAGCCGCAGAATAAGAGCAGGGAAACGCTGCCAGCTCCACGTCGGACAGTGCGCTCGCGATGCGATGCGCGTTGCCCGCAGGCACGGTCGCGTATTGCGCGAACGCGCCGTCATGTTCCGAACCGAAGTAGATTGCACGAGGCCGCGCGCCGTCGCCCGGCACGCGAAACACGGGTTCGATCAGCACACGCTCGCCGATGCGATGCGGAGCCACGCCCGCACCGACGGCCACGACGCGGCCACAGGCGTCGGCGCCCTGAATGCGCGGGAACTGCGGTTTCGCGCCCGTCCAGCCGGCATCGGCGTCGATTGCATGCGCATACCAGCCGGTGCGCGTATTGATGTCGGTATTGTTGACTGCGGCCGCACCGATGCGGATCAGCACCTCGCCGGCCGCGGGCTGCGGCACTCGGACGTCGACTCGAAACTCGAGTTGCTCGAAGCCGCCATGGCCGAGCAACAAGACGGCTCTCATGGTCGCGGGGATTGGTTCCACGATAGCCTAATCGTTACTGGTGATCGGCGGCCGAGGGATTTTCCTTGAGCCAGCGCATGGAATCGTAGATGCGCGTATGGCCGCTCGGGTGGTCGAAGAAAATGATTTCCTCGAGTGCACTGGGCTCCATTTTGCGATAACTCGACAGGCGCATTGCCGCCATCGCAAATCCGTAGGGCTCGCGGGCCGTGTTCAAGCCGAAGTAGTCCGCTTCCTGTTCCTGTTGCCGCGTGATCGTGTTCAGGACAGGCGTTGCCACGAACAGGAAAATCGAAAACAGCGCGACGACCAAGGGCAGCGCCGCCACGTCGGCGAGGTCGCGCAGACCGAAACGATCGCGCCAACGCCGGATCAGCGCGCGCGCGCTCCAGTTGACCAAGGCATAGCCGAGGCCGAGCACGATGCTGAGGTAGATCGCGCCACGCAGGGAGTGATTGAGCACGTAGTGACCGAGTTCGTGGCCCATGACCGCCTTGATCTCCGGCGCCGACGTCTTGTTCAACAAGTTGTCATTGAGGCTGACCCGGGTCGTGCCGAGAAAGCCGCTGACATTGGCGCTGACGCGATTGCTCTGTTTCGAGGCATCGAACCAGTAGACATTCTCGGCAGGTACGCCGTTCGCGCGCGCCATGCCGAGCACCGCGGTCTTGACCGGCCCATTGGCCAGGACCTTGTAGTCGTTGAACAAGGGCGAAATCCAGACCGGGTAGACCAACATGAGCAGCAGTAAAAAGACCGTCGTGAATCCCGTCAGCCAGATCCACCAGGACTCCATGAACTTGGCGATGAAGGAATAGGCCGCCCAGAGGAACAGCGAACCCACGATCACGGTCACGACCAGATCGATCAATTGCTCGCCGAACCAGGGCAGGAAAGTCTGATTCGCGAGGCCATAGGCGTGCTCACGCACATAGTTCGTATAGATGGTCAACGGCAGCGCCAGGATGAAGGCGGCAATCAGATAACCCGCGGAATACATCAGTGTGCGCAGCGAACGGCGGCGCGTGACCCGCTCGCACCAATTGCGAAAGCGCGCCGACCGGCGCCCCGCCAGCAGGAACCAGGCGACGCCGCCCCCATACAAGAAGCTCCACAGCTGCCACCAATAGCCGCCCTCGAAATAGGCGTCCGAGCGCGCGCGTTGCGCGGGCGAGAGCAGATCGATGTAGGCCTGCGTCGCTTTGTCGACGTCGAAGTCGGGGGTCATACGTGCACCCGGCGGTATCACGAGCCCCGGTGGAAACTCATGCATCAGTACTTCCGCGGCATAGCCCGATCCCGCGACGAGCAGGAGCAAGGCGGCGACGACGGCAAATAACGGTGTCCGCATCATGGTTACTGGGCAGAATAGCGCAAACACGCGCGGCGCGTCGGACGCCGCAAGGGCGCGTCAGTGCGTCGGGCGACCTGCTAGAATCGCGACCCGCCACTGCCCAAGCCCTTGAGGATAGTCACGTCTTGAATGTCTCCGACCGCCATCGGGGTCTCGCGGTCCTGCGCCATCGCGACTTCACGCTGTATCTTGGCGCGCGCTTTGCCGCCGCGATTGCGGCACAGATGCTCGTGATCGCCGTGGGTTGGCAGGTCTACCAGATGACCGGCAGTGTGCTCGATCTCGGTTGGATCGGCCTGTCGCAGTTTCTGCCCTTCCTGTGCCTGGTCTTGTTCGCGGGACACGCGGCGGATCGCTACGACCGGCGCCTCATCCTGCTGGCTTGCGGCCTCGTGCAGGGCGCATGCGCCGGAGCGCTGCTGCTGTTTGCGACGCTGAAGATCGCGCATACCTGGCCGATCTTCTCGGTGCTCGCATTTCTCGGCATCGCGCGTGCGTTCCAGATGCCGACCGCGCAGTCCTTCATGCCGAATCTGATTCCGCCCGAGGCCCTGCGCAACGCGGTCGCGATCGGCTCCTCGACCTTCCAGGTGGCGACGATTGCGGGCCCGAGTCTCGGCGGGATCCTGTACGCGCTCGCCGACCGATCCTTCGGGATGCACGGGGGCGCGGCGCTCGTTTATGGCGCTGCCGGTCTCTTGTGCGTGGCTGCGGTGGCGATGATTGCCTGCATCCGCTTGCGCCGCGTGCCGACCAAGCCCGTGGCCGTCTCCCTGGGCAGCATGCTGCAGGGCCTGCGCTTCGTCTGGCAGCGCAAGACCGTGCTCGGTGCAATCTCGCTGGACTTGTTCGCGGTGCTGTTTGGCGGCGCGACCGCGCTGTTGCCGGCGTTCACGCATGATGTGCTGCATGCGGGCCCGGCGATTTTCGGCTATCTGCGCACCGCGCCGGGCGTGGGTGCCGGGGTCACGGCGCTGATCCTGGCCTTCCGGCCGATCAACCGACGGGTCGGAGTCACGATGTTTGCCGGCGTCATGGCCTTTGGGCTTGCGACCGTGGTGTTCGGCCTCACGCATCAATTCTGGGTTGCCTTGCTCGCCTTGGTCGTGCTTGGGGCCGGCGACATGGTCAGTGTGTTCATTCGTACGGTGCTCGTGCAGCTCGAGACGCCGGATGAGATCCGTGGCCGAGTCAGCGCCGTCAATGCCGTGTTCATCGGCGCCTCGAACGAACTCGGTGAATTCGAGTCCGGACTCACGGCGGCCTGGCTGGGCCTCGTCCCGGCGATCGTTGCCGGCGGCGCATTGACGCTGGTCGTGGGCGCCTTGTGGGCGCGCTACCTGTTTCCGCAACTGTGGCGCATGCAGTCGTTCGAGGAATTGGGCACGCCGCGCTGAGCCGAGCACGCCGCGCCGATCCGAGTTCAAGCAGTTGAGCGGCGGCCACGGTCGCCGGTATCCTTGCGAATCACGCGCAGCCGACCCTGATTTCCAACGGAGCTCAAGAATTGAAGCGAATCCTCGTTCTTCTGATCGTCGCCGGTTGTGCGCTCGCCTGGGCCGCTGTCGCCGCCACGCAATCGCCGATCAGTGCGGCGCGCCTATCGTCGATCGTCGCGACTTTGGCCTCGGATCCGTTCGCCGGCCGCGCACCCGGATCCTCGGGGGAAGAGAAGACCGTGGCCTACCTGATTCACGAGTTTCAGGCCCTCGGACTTGCGCCCGCCGGTGAGAACGGCGGCTGGGTTCAAGCCGTGCCTTTGGTACACAACACGCCGGGCGTGCCGACGCGGCTCGAGGTTCGCGTCGGTGGAGCCGTCGTGCCCTGGGTTGTCGGACGCGACATCAATCCCCAGACCGTGCGACCCGTGGCGCGCGTGACGATCACGGACGCGCCCATGGTGTTCGTGGGCTATGGAGCCGCCGCACCGGAGCGCGACTGGGACGATTTCAAGGGCGTCGATCTGCATGGCAAGGTCGCCGTGTTTCTGGTCAACGATCCGGATTTCGAGGCGGCTCGCGGTGAGCCCGTGGCGGGAAAGTTCGGTGGGCGGGCCATGACCTATTACGGCCGATGGACCTATAAGTTTGCCGAGGCGGCGCGTCGCGGCGCCGTTGCGGCGATCGTGATCCATGAAACCGCGGCAGCCGGTTATGGCTGGAACGTGGTGGCCAACGACGCCGGCGGCACGTATGACATCCTACGCTCCCCCGAGCAGGCTCAAGGCGTGCTCCTGCAGGCCTGGATTGCACGCGAGACGGCGGTCGACTTGTTCGCCAAGGCCGGCCTCGACTTCGAGGTGCTGAAGCGCAAGGCACGCGATCCGGATTTCCGGCCGGTCGAACTCGGCGATGCGCGTTTCAGTATCGACCTGCCGGTCAAGAGCGAGCGCATCCAGAGCAAGAACGTGCTCGCGCAGCTGCGCGGCACCAGCCATGCGCAGGAAACCATCGTGTTCGCGGCTCACTGGGACGCGTTCGGAATCGGCGCGCCCGATGCCAGCGGCAAGACGATTCGCCCGGGTGCCAACGACGACGGACTCGGTGTTGCCGGAGTGCTTGAACTGGCGCGTGCCTTTGCGCATGCGCCGCGCACGCAGCGCACGCTCGTGTTCGCGCTCTGGACGGCCGAAGAGCGCGGCCTGCTCGGTTCAGAGACCTTTGGCGTTCACCCGCTCTTTGCACTCGACAAGATGGTCGCGAATTTGACCTTGGACATCTTGCAGACCGCCGGGCCCGCACGCGATGTCGTGTTGGTCGGCGCCGGGCAAAATGAACTCGAAGACGATCTTGCGCGGGCGGCCGCAGCCCAAGGGCGCACGGTCACGGCCGATGCCAAGCCGGAGCGCGGTCTCTTTTATCGCGCCGACCACTTTTCGCTGGCAAAACGCGGTGTCCCCACTTTGTTGCTGATGGCGATCGGCGGCGGCCCCGACCTCGTCGCCGGCGGACGGGAAGCGGGCGACGCCTGGGTCAGCGACTACACTGCGCATTGCTATCATCAGACCTGCGATGCCTGGAGTCCGAGTTGGAACCTCGCGGGTGCCGCGCAGGATGTCGATCTCTTTTATCGCGTCGGTTTGGAGCTCGCTAACTCGCGCCAATGGCCGACCTGGCGAGCCTCTTCGGAGTTCAAAGCGATTCGCGATCAGACGGCTGCGTCGCGACCTTGAACACCGGCTCCCTCAAGCTTAAGAGAATGGCGCCTTGCACGTCTTAGCTGCGACGACCGGTCTGCCCAAGGATGCCGCGTACCGCGAATTGCGCGCGCAGTTTGCGGCCTTGTTCGCCGGCGAGCGCGATGGGCTCGCCAATGCGGCGAACATGACCGCGGTGCTCCATGAAACGATGGCCGCTGTGAACTGGGTGGGCTTTTATTTTCTGCGCGGCAGCGAGCTCGTGCTCGGGCCGTTTCAAGGCAAGCTTGCGTGCGTGCGCATTCCCGTGGGCCGCGGCGTTTGCGGCACGGCCGCCGCCAAGCGCGAGACGGTCGTCGTCACGGACGTCCATGAGTTCCCCGGTCACATCGCCTGCGATGCGGCGTCGCGTTCGGAGATCGTCGTGCCATTGATTCAGGCGGGGCGACTGCTCGGTGTGCTCGATGTCGACAGTCCCGAGCTGGCGCGCTTCGATCGCGACGACGGCATCGGACTCGAGGCCGCAGTCGAGGTGCTGCTCGAGTCGTCGGATTTCGGCTGGCTGGCGGCTTGAGCGCCGCGCCCGCTCAGGCGGACGCGGGTTTTTGGAACAAATAGTGCGAGACGATCCACTCGCGGCCGCGCCTGAAGCCCCATAGCTCGGCGCAGGACATGAAAAACACGCGCCAGTAGACCCACCAGCGGCGCACCTGATCGGCGCCATAGGTCTCGGCGAGAATCGGCTCGATCTGGGCGCGATGCGCATCCATATTTTGCAACCAGTGTTCACTGGTTTGCTGGTAGTGCCGGCCATCCACCTGCCAATGATCGACAAGTCCGAGGTCGCGCTGGAAATACAGCAGGAGGTCGTCGCTCGGCATGATGCCGCCCGTGAAGAAATACCTGGCCATCCAATCGGTCTCGTCGCGCACCTCGAACGGATACGCATAGTCCTTGTGCGTGAAGATGTGCACGAACAACGTCCCTTGCGGCTTCAGCCAGGTCGAGATCCGTTGCAGGAGCAGTTCGTAATTGCGCATGTGCTCGAACATCTCGACCGATACTACCCGATCGAACTCCGTGCCGGCCGGGAACGACAAGTGGTTCATGTCCGACGTGATCACCTCGAGGTTCTTCAGGCCGCGCGCCGCGGCGCGCTCGTCGATGAAACGCTTTTGCGTGCGCGAATTCGAGACGACGGTGATGCTCGACGCGGGGAAATTCTCGGCCATCCACAGCGACAGAGATCCCCAGCCGCAGCCGAGTTCCAGAATGCGATCGCCGTTCTGCAGCCGCGCGCGCTCCGCGGTCAGCTTCAGCATGTTCGCCTCGGCCTGATCGAGTGTCTCGGCAGCGTCGCGATAGTAGCAGGAGGAGTACTTCAGATGCTTGCCGAGCACGAGCTCGAAGAAGCCGCAGGGCAGCTCGTAATGTTGTTGATTGGCATCGGCGGTATTGATCGCAATCGGACTCTGCTTCAACCGCGCGATCAATTTCATCAGATGCTGTTGTGTCGCCTCCGGGCTGCCACGGTCCTCTTCGACGAGCCGCGCCTTGAGCAGCCGGCGTATCCCATAGCGCACGACGGAATCGGGCAGCAGACCGCGTTCCAGCAGGCGCATGGACCAAGAAGTCGACATCGGCAGGGCGGTGGTATTCATGGAACGGGTCGAACCTCTATTAGTCAAGACGTGAGCGCCGGACCGCGCGTGGCCATTTGCCTGGCGGCCCGCACGAACACCGGGATCAGTAGTTTATACAGGACGAAGGTCGCGATTGGTGCGACCAGCAAAAATGCAAAGCCGGCGTGCAATATGGCGTCCCAGAGTACGACGACCGCATGGCCGACGCCGTGCGAGAGCAGAGCGAGGCCCGCCTGAATCGACAGCGGCTGCGGCGGCGCGCGCAGGATCCACTCGCCCAAGCGCACGAAGGGGATGATCAGCAGCAGCTGTGTGGGCGCCATCAAGGCCTGCACGATCTGCATGGCCGGAAGATTCAAGCGGAACACCAGCGCGATCAGGGCGCACAAAGCCGTCGACAAGCCCAAAATGGGGATGTTGCCGACGACGATACCGATCGCGACGCAGAGCGCGAGGCGCTCGGGCGACATGCCCTGTTTCAGGAGCCCGAGCAGCGGACCGAGCAGACGGCGACGCAACCAGTCTTTCACCGACGGCGCGCCAACAGGATGTCGGCCACGGGTTGCTCCGGTCGCAAGCGGAATAACTGCAGCAGCATGTAGGAGGCTATTGCCATATTGCCGAGCGCCATGATCGCTATGAACCAGCCGATGCGGGCCAGCCAAGACCGTTCCTTGTAGAACAGCCAGACATAAAACGTGAGGAACGCGAAATACGCATCGAACAAGGTTGCCAAGGTCCAATAGCGATCGGGGCCGCGCGTCGCGCCACGCCATTCCAAGATCGGCTGCTGGGTGCTGGCATAGGTCGTATAGATCAGCAGGGTCAGCAGAATGGCGGCAAACAAGATTTTTAACAGGGTTTTTGTCGACATTTGCGGTTCTCATCCAAGCTATTCGTGGGCGATGAAGGTCCGGATGCAAGCCCTTCCCTGGTCTCAGCGGGGCTTCGCCCGGCGGGTCGGCTGCGCCGCGTAGGGATCCTCCGGCCAATAATGTTTGGGGTAGCGTCCCTTCAGATCCTTCTTGACCTCATGATACCCGCGATTCCAAAAGCTCACGAGATCGCGCGTGACCTGGACGGGCCGCCCTGCGGGCGAGAGCAGCTTGAGCAGCAGGGGCAGCCGGCCGCCTGCGATGCTGGGTGTGGCGGTCAGCCCGAACATTTCCTGTAAGCGCACCGAGAGGCTGGGTTCGGCGTCGCCGTGGTAATCGATCGGAATTCGTGAGCCGCTGGGCACGACCCAGTGCATCGGCGCCTCGCGCTCCAGGATCTCGCGTTGCGCGTAGGAGAGGCGACCGCGCAGCGCGTTGCCCAAATCCATGCGCGCCAAATGCTCGCGCCGCGAGATGCCGACGAGCCAGGGCGGTGCCCAGTCCTCGAGCGTCGCCAGCAGCGTGGCGTCGTCGAGATTGGGCCAGGGCTCGGGGCTTGCGACGTTGAATTTGCGCATCAGGGCGAGGCGCGCCTGCCATTGCCGCAGCTCGGGCGTCCACGGCAGAGCGCCCACGCCGAGATGGCGCAAGCCGACCAACAGTGCCTCCTGCGCGGCGCCGGGGTCGGGCGTCGCGATGTCTTCGCTCGCGAGCACCAGCGCGCCGAGTCGCCGTTCGCGGCGCGCAACGATCGCCTCGCTGCGCGTGTCCCACTCGATCCGTGTCGAGGTCTCGATTTGCGCACTGAACTGCGCCTGCAAGTCTTCCATGCTCACCGGAGCGGCGAGGAAGATGCGCGCCTCGCGCTGCGCGCCGTCGAGTTCGGCCGCGACCAGAAATTCGGATTTCGCGAGCGCCTGCGGCTCGTCGAAATGCGCGCCGCGACCGTTCGCCAGCACGTAGCGGCTCGAGTCGCCGCGTCGGCGCGCGATGCGATCCGGGTAGGCGAGCGCAAGCAGCAAGCCGGTCGTCGTGTGTGCATCGGCCGTCTCGCTCGCGCCGGCCGACCACTGACGTTGCCAGTCCGAGGAGCTGCGCCGCGCTTGTGCCAAGGACTTCGGGTCGACGCTGAGGCCCGTGGGCAGCTGGGTGCGGGTGTCGCGCAAAGCCGCGACACGCAAACGGATATCCACATCGCGCGCACCGCGCTCGGCGCGCAGCACATCGCGTTCGCTCAAGATCGCCGCCAAATCGCAGGCAAGGTGCACGGCTCCGAGTTCACGCGCTCGCACGAGCATGTGCGCTAGGCGCGGGTGCGCGCCGATCTGCGCGAGCTGTCGGCCGTGTGCGGTCACCCGGCCGTCCGCGTCGAGTGCGCCCAGCTGTCGCAGTAGATCGTGCGCCTGCGCGAGCGCCGCAGCCGGCGGTGGATCCAGCCAAGTCAGGTCAGCGGCGTCTCGCGTCCCCCAACAAGCGAGTTCGAGCGCGAGCGGTGCGAGGTCGGCTTGCAAGATCTCCGGCGGCGTGTGCGCTGCCAGCGTCGCCTGCACACCCTCGCTCCAGAGCCGATAGCAAACCCCCGAACTCAAGCGGCCCGCGCGTCCGCGCCGTTGTTCGGCCGCCGCTTGCGAGACCTTGCCCGTGACCAAGCGGCTCATGCCGGTGGCGGGATCGAATTCCGCCGAGCGCCGCAAGCCGGAATCGACCACGATCCTGACGCCTTCGATCGTGAGGCTGGTCTCTGCGATCGACGTCGACAGGATGATCTTGCGGCGTCCCTTCGCGGCCGGTGCGAGCGCGGCGTCC
>Ga0116230_10001415_pt1 | contig 22737 bp, 19 predicted proteins | sample S1TSphfallax_3_FD_88678 | JGI IMG/M metagenome (GOLD analysis project Ga0116230, IMG submission 88678) | Host-associated microbial communities from peat moss isolated from Minnesota, USA - S1T2_Fd - Sphagnum fallax MG | ecosystem: Host-associated > Plants > Peat moss > Unclassified | place... | reverse complement strand
TAAGCGAAAAACTATACAATCTAAACGAGATTCTAATAATTCTAATAATAAACTACCTGTTGATCCTAAACGTCTTTTAGCTTCTTTGTAATAAGAAACTAATTGTTTCTCTGTAACTCCATAATTAAAACGTATTTTTTGTTTTTCAAAAAGACGTTCTTTATAATCATCTGATAAAGACGATCTTTTTGTTTTAACGAAAAGCAATTTTCCATGTTGCCCAGGTGTTTTTGCTCTATTTTTAGTATTTTTTCGAGTTAAACCTGGTAATAAACCTAATCGTCTAATTATTCTTATTCTTGGACCTATATATCTTACCATTAATTTAATGTAATTTTTTTTTTAATTAAATATATAATTTCTTTTACAAAATATAACAATCATTTTTGATCTAGTCAAAATAAGAAAGAAAAGGCGAAAGACGGGACTTGAACCCGCGAATGGTGGGACCACAATCCACTGCCGTAACCACTTGGCTACATCCGCCTAAAGTTAAATATAATTATAGACAAAATAAGACAACGAACAAATATTTTTATATAAAGCGTTGTCTTCCTTTTTTTCAAAAGGTAAAAGTTCGATATCTAATAAAAAAAAATAACTAAATAGAATAAATTCTTCTTCCAGTTACTTTTACTGAATTATAGGTCTCTTCTTCTAGAAAATTTAGAAGATCTAAATGCAATAATTGGGAAATAATTAAATTTCGAAATAATGAAACACCAAGGTCTAAAGACTTTGTTTCTAAAAGAGTATTAAATTCAAATTCAGATAATTGTGTTTTTAACAAATAGGCAAATAACTGTTGATTTTTTTTTACATCATTTCGAATAGCCGATTCATGTTTATGTATACGTTTTAATAACTTATAACGAAAAATAAACCATGTTGTTTCATTACTCAAAAATTTTCCTATTATTTTTGATCCTTTCATCTTTTTTTCTTCCATTAAGGTAATAAATAAAATTTCAGGAGTAATAACAGGTGTTTTAAATCTTGTTAAACCATTTTCTGATGCTTTCTCTAAGATAAAATTAAAATCATAAGAATAACTAATATTTTGATTTTTTAAAGAGTCTTTAGAAGATATTTTCTTTAAAATTTGATCAAAAAAGTTTTTTTTCTGACTTTGCTGGTTTTTTTCTATATTAAATTCAGAAACTAATTGAAATATTTGTTTTTGATCAAATTTATATTCTTTTAAAATTTTCATGAATTCATTATTAAAATAAAAAAAAGGTAATAATAAAAACTCACTAGTTACGCTTTTTTTATTTAAAAGTGCAGCAAAAATTTTAGATTCAATAATAATTTTAAAAGTATCGTGAGAAAAAAAGTCAAAATATGTTAAAAATGAAAGAATATAATTTAAACTTATATAAGCCTGATGGCGTTTACGTTTTTCTATCAAAATTTTGTCTTTTTTAAAAAAATTGAAATCTGATACGATAAGATCTCCTTTAAACTTTGATTTTAATTGGGAAAAAGTTTCTGTTAACATAATAAATTTAATTTTAAGTCATTAAATATAATAATTAAAGATAATATATATAGTACAAAATAAATTAATATAAAAAACAAAAAATTTAAAGTCCTTTATTTAATATCTAATATTTATTATGATAAAGATAATAAACAAGTTATTGTAAAATTTAACTATTAAGACTTTAAAATAAAAAATATCAATATGAATGAAAAAGAGAGTTTTAAAAATGTAGAGAATAAACAAAAATTTTCAAAAAATTTAATAAACTATATTGAATCTAAAAGTATCAAAAATAATATTAACAACAATATTAAATCAGGAGATATTATAAAAATAGGCTATAAAATTCCAGAAGGAGAAAAAGATAGAATACAATTTTATGAAGGTATTATTATCTGCATACAAAATCGAGGACTAGGGAAAACTTTTACAATTCGTCGTACTATTGATGGAATTGGAGTCGAACAAATTTTTTTACTAAATTCACCGAAAATAGTTTCAATAGTAAAAAAACAAGCTTCTAAAATTAGAAGAGCAAAACTCTATTTTTTAAGAAACTTGGAAGGGAAATCAACAAGATTAAAAATTAAACGAGAAATAAAACTTAATTAAGAATTTACATCCGGCTGGGTTTGAACCAGCGATTTCTTACGAAAATGGATTATGAGTCCACTGCCTTTAACCACTCGGCCACGGATGTTTTGGAACCTATGGGATTTGAACCCATGTGCATAAAGTTCTTATGTCGAATCCAAATGGTCCCAAAAAGAAATATTTTTTCATCTCGATGAAAAAATATTTCTTTTTGTTCATTACAAACAATTTAAATATTACCAAAAAATTTTTTATTTTGCTAATGTATTAGCTTTTTGAATAACTTCTTCAATTCCACCAACAAGATAAAAAGCTTGTTCAGGTAATAAATCAAATTCACCATTTAGAATTCTTTGGAATCCATTTACTGTGTCATTTAAAGAAACGTATTTTCCTGCTAATCCTGTAAAAACTTCAGCAACAGAAAATGGTTGTGATAAAAATCTTTCAATACGTCTAGCTCTACCGACTATTAATCTATCTTCTTCAGATAATTCATCAATTCCAAGAATAGCTATAATTTCTTGTAGTTCTTTATATTTTTGTAAAGTTTGTCTTACTTGTTGAGCAGTTTTATAGTGTGCTTTTGACACAATATTTGGTTGTAACATTGTGGAATTAGATTGTAATGGATCAACAGCTGGATAAATACCTTTCGCGGATAATTCACGTGATAATACTGTTGTTGCATCTAAGTGTCTAAAAACATTTGAAGGAGCGGGATCTGTTAAATCATCAGCAGGAACATAAACAGCTTGAATAGATGTAATTGATCCTTCACGAGTTGATGTAATTCTTTCTTGTAATTCACCAACTTCTGTTGATAAAGTAGGTTGATATCCTACAGCAGAAGGCATACGTCCTAATAAAGTTGAAACTTCTGATCCAGCCTGAACAAAACGGAAAATATTATCAATAAAAAGTAAAACATCTTGTTTGTTTTTATCACGAAAATATTCAGCCATCGTTAAAGCAGTTAAGGCTACTCGCATTCTTGCTCCAGGTGGTTCATTCATTTGTCCATAAATTAAAGCAACTTTTGAATTCTCAAAGTTCTTTTCATCTATAACTTTAGATTCCTTCATTTCAGCATATAAATCATTTCCTTCACGAGTACGTTCTCCTACACCAGCAAAAACAGAAACACCACCATGTTCCTTGGCAATGTTGTTAATAAGTTCCATAATTAATACGGTTTTTCCAACTCCAGCACCACCAAATAATCCTATTTTACCACCACGTCTATAAGGAGCTAATAAATCAATTACTTTAATACCTGTTTCAAAAATACTTGGTTTAGTTTCTAATTCTAAAAATTCAGGTGCAGGTCTATGAATAGAATAAAATTCTGTACCTTTAACTTCTCCACATTCATCAACAGTTTCACCTAAAACATTAAAAATCCTACCTAAAGTTACTTTTCCTACTGGTACAGAAATCGAAGATCCCGTATCTGCAACAGTATCTCCTCTTTTTAAACCATCTGTAGAAGTCATACAAATAGCACGAGCTTTGTTTTCACCTATTAAATATTGAACTTCAGCTATAATATTTTCTCCAGAACTTGCTTTAACAACTTTTAAAGCATTATAAATTTTTGGAAGTTCTCCCTCTGGAAATTCAACGTCAATAACTGGACCAATAATTTGGGTAACAAATCCATTCATATACTTTTTTTAATTACTTCTAATTTCAAACAATTAACCGTATTTCTAAACTCTAAGCAAAAAAAATAGTGAAAAATTTCAAAAATATGAGAATCGTAAAACTAAAGAGTTCTATTGGATAGAGTATTAAATTTTTATTCCTCTACTTGTTTTTAACCAATTCCATGCCTCTATATATGAATTTGGATCGATTTTTACAACTTTGGTCCAATAAAATGTAGCTTTCTGAAGCAATGATTCTGATAAACTATAACACTTTTTTTCTGAAGCTTTAATTCCTTGATAATGATATATAACTGCTATATTATTAAGTGCAGAAGTAAATCTTGGATTTATAAATATAGTAAAATAATAGTATTTTAAAGCTTTTAAATAATCGCCATTTTTAGAATAAATTAATCCAATATTATACAGTATAATACTTCTATCATATAAATCTTCTTCAATTTGAAGAGCTTGATAATAATTATTTAAAGCTTCTGCATATTCTCCTTCATCTTGAGCAGATAAACCATTAAGATAATAAGAAAAAGCTTTTTTTTCTTGTTGACTAGCTGGAAATACCCTCAAAAGAACGTCTGCAATAATTGTGAAAGTTTTATCAATAAAATTATTGTTATTTCGAGCTTTTCGCATATTAATAAAATTAAATTTTTACATCACATATAAATGGAATTAATCCATAAGCTCTTGCTTTTCTAATAGATTTTGAAACCAAACGCTGATTTTGTACAGTTACACGTGTCTTACGGCGGGGTCGAATTTTTCCATATTTTGTTAAAAAAGCCCTTAGTACTTTAATATTTTTATAATCTATTAAATTATTAAATTTTTTTAATAACAAAATGTACTGTAAACTTTTTTTTATTTTTAAAGGTTTAGAAGCTGATTTTAAAGTTTGATTCCAGTTAATTCGCTTTTTTTTAACAATTCCAATTTTTTTAGCTCTCGGAAAATAATTTGTACTCATTTTTCTATTTAGTTTCTTTATGAATAGTATGTTTATTACAATATTTACAATATTTAGAAATCTGTAATTTTTCGGAAGTATTTCGTCTATTTTTAGATGTTAAATAACGTGAAACACCTAAAGAACGTTTTTGAGCATTTTGTCGACATTCAGTACACTCTAGGGTTATTATTATACGAGGTCCTTTATTCTTTGACATAGAAATTTTCTTTTTTTTATTTTATTAAGAGTTATACTATTTTTTTATATTTTAATAATTCATTTATTATACCAAATAAAAAAAATTCATAATCAATTTTTCTAGATAATTTAAGTCAATTATGTTATCTTAATAGTGTATATGTTTTTTCAAACAAATCCTAACTAAAATATGAATAAAAAACAAAAAAATCGAAAAATTGTACAACAAAACAAAAGAAATAGAATGATCAACCGAAGATATATATCAACAGTTAAAACACTTTCAAAAGTTTTCAAAACTAATTATAAAAATTTTTATGAAGAAGAAAATAATGATAAAAAAGAAATTTTAAAAAATAGTATTCTAAATATAAGCAATAGTTTTTACAGTATTATTGACAAAGCTGTAAAGAAAAAAGTTATTCATAAAAATACTGCTGCTAGAAAAAAATCGAAAATTGGGAAAGTTGTTCAAAAATTATAAAAAATTAAATATTTAATTTTTTATAATTAGTCAAATATTGATAAGTATTCAAAGATTTTCTAAACAACTCTAAAAATATTTCTTTAAAAAGAAAAATATTAAAAATTTTTAATAAATTGCTATTACAAAATAAAAAAGAACTCTATAATGAATAAAATCTTTATAAATAATGTGGGAGACTTAGGTGAATCACAACGCGCAAGTTTTTATAAATTTCTTTCGACTGGCATTAGTGAAGAGTTTTCTAATTTCCCAAATCCATTTTTGGCAAAACTCAAAATTCCTACTAGAATTACTAAACGAAATTTAAACTCATTTATATATCTTTATCCAAATGAAATAAAATTAAAAGGTCCGAATTTAAATATTGATAATTGTTTAAAAAGAGATATAAGTTATACTATTCAACTTTATATACCAAGTGAATACTCTTATTTTTTTGATGATACATTAGACATAAAGAATTTGGAATATTTTGATAAATCTTTTTTATTAAATCAAACAATAAAAATAATTGACGAAAACAATAATAGTCTAAAACGAATTCGTATTAAACAAGATATTTTTTTTGGTGAAATTCCATTAATGACAGAAGAAGGAACTTTTATAATAAGTGGATGTGAACGTATTATAATAAGTCAAATAATAAGAAGCCCTGGTATTTATTTTCGAAAGGAATTTGGAACAACACGTAAAATAAATTATACGGCTATACTTATATCTAATAAAGGTTTATGGACTAAATTTTTTTTAGATGAAAAAAAAGAAAACAAAAAAATAGAAAAAGATCGCATTTTTATTAAATTAAACGAATTTAAAGTAAAATCTAGTGAAATTAGGGAAAAAAAAGATGAATCAGATGAAAATAAACTATTTGTTTATGATATTATTAAATATTTTGGTTTTAACTTTCAAGAACTATCTGATAGTTTAAAATATCCATTACAATTAACAAATCAACAACTAACAAAAGAAAGAATAAATAGTGAAGATGAGGTCCCTAGTTTAATAAAAAAATTACTTTTAAATCAAAGAACAGGGTCTTTTTCAATAGGACAAATTGGTAGATATAAAATAAATAAAAAACTAGGATTAAATTTGCCTAAAAATATAACCTATTTAACAGCCCAAGATTTTCTTGGAATAATAGATGGTTTAATAGAATTAAAATATTACGACAAAGTAAATGATGATATTGATCACATAAAGAATAAGCAAGTTAGATGCATAGGTGAATTACTACAAAATCAAATTCGTATTGGTTTTTATCGACTCCAAAAAACGTTATTAGAAGGAACTTCTATTTCAAAATCACAAAAACTAAATTTTGAATTAGAAAACTATTCAGATCCTGATGATTGGATTTTAGATCCAAGACCAATAACTCTTGCTGTTAAAGAATTTTTCAAAACAAGTCAATTGTCTCAATTCATGGATCAAATAAATCCTCTCTCGGAATTAACTCATAAACGAAGAATTAGCGTATTTGGACCGAATGGATTAAAACGTGATCATATTAGTACAATAATTCGTGATATTCATCCTAGCCAATATGGTAAACTATGTCCGATCGAGACTCCCGAGGGTCAAAATGCTGGTTTAATTACTTCAATTGCAATGCTAGGTCGAATTAGCTCATTAGGTTGGATTGAAAGTCCATATTTTTTTTCGAAGAACTTAAAAATTTTTTCAAAAACAAACCCTATTTTCTTAAATCCTGAACAAGAATCTGAAACTAAAATCGCTTTTTGTGATGTATCTATTTCGAAAAATCAAAGAATTAAAGGAGACTATTTATCTACTAAAGAGAATTATATTTTTTCGGTAAAAAAGACTAAAGAAATTAATTTTATTACAACCTCACCCTTGCAAATAATTTCCTTAGCAACAGCTTTAATTCCGTTCATTGAACATGATGATGCAAATCGAGCACTAATGGGATCAAACATGCAACGACAAGCTGTTCCATTAGTTTATTCCCAGAAACCAATTATAGGTACTGGATTAGAACCTGCAGCAATTTTAGATTCTGGAATGGTTATAAAAAGCTATTGTGAAGGAAATGTTATTGGTGCTTCAAGCAAAACAATAAAAATAAAAGATGGTAATAATCAAATAGTTAATTATTTTTTACGTAAATATTTTAGATCAAATCAAGAGACTTGTATAAATCAACGTCCTATTGTTTGGACAGGTGAAAAAATATATTCTGGTCAAATAATTGCAGACGGTCCGGGTACAAGTGATGGAGAACTTTCGCTTGGACGCAATTTAACTATTGCATACATGCCTTGGGAGGGTTATAACTATGAAGATGCTATTGTTATTAATGAAAGAATTCTTTTTGACGATTGTTTGACTTCTGTTCATATTGAAGAACATGAGACAAACTTGAGTTACTCAGTAACAGGTAGTGAAATTTTAACGAAAAATTTGCCACATTTGACAAAGTATATTAGAAGAAATTTAGATAATGAGGGGATTATAAGAATCGGTTCTTATGTTAAAGAACATGATATTTTAGTAGGCAAATTAACACCATGTGAAGAAGATACATCACCAGAGGCAAAACTTTTAAAAGCATTATATGGTCAAAAAAAACCACCATTTCGTGATACTTCTCTAAAAGTTTCACATGGAACTGAAGGTCGTGTTATCGATGTACGTATTATTTCAACTAATTTATTAAATCGAGATGAATCATCTGTTTCAACTTTCTGTGAAATCATACGAATTTATATTGCTCAAGTTAGAAAAATTCAAATAGGAGATAAACTTGCTGGACGTCATGGAAATAAAGGTATTATTTCTAGAATATTACCTTCTCAAGATATGCCTTATTTACCTGATGGTACTCCTATAGATATTTTATTTAACCCATTAGGAGTTCCTTCAAGAATGAATGTAGGACAAATTTTTGAGTGTTTATTGGGACTAGCGGGTGAAAAATTAGGAAAAAGATTTAAAATTACCCCTTTTGATGAAATTTATGGAAAAGAAACATCGAGAATTTTAGTAAACCAGAAATTAAAAGAAGCAGCAGTAAAAACTAATTGCAAATGGTTATTCAATGAAGATTACCCTGGAAAAATTTTATTACGAGATGGACGAACAGGGGAATATTTTGATAATCCTATAACAGTGGGAAAAAGCTATATTTTAAAATTAATTCATTTAGTTGAAGATAAAATTCATGCTAGAGCTACAGGTCCTTATGCTATGATTACTGAACAACCTTTAGCAGGAAAATCTCAAAAAGGTGGTCAAAGATTTGGGGAAATGGAAGTTTGGGCACTTGAAGCTTATGGATGTTCAAATACTCTTCAAGAATTACTGACAATAAAGTCTGATGATATTGATGGAAGAAATGATATGTATGAATCAATATTAATCCGAAAAGAAATAGAAAAACCAAATCCATCAATTCCCGAATCCTTTTTAGCTTTAATAAGAGAATTAAATGCTTTAGGTCTAGATTTCTCTATTAGAAAATTTCAAAATGGTTTTTATTCAACAACAGATTTTCAGGAACAAGAGAAAAAAATATTTACAGATTTAGAAAGTAGATTAAAATTGCGAGCTTTATTATCAAGAAAAAAAGCAGAGGAATTTGCAAAATTTCATGAAAAAAATGAGAATTTTTCTGTTGAACGACGAAATGAGAAGAAACAAATTATTGAAAACTATAAACAAGGAATTAATTTATGAAATCTGGACAAGAAATATTAAATTTGGAGAAGACATTATTAAATCTTGAAAATTTGCATGCTTCTTTTGATTACCTAAAAATTAGTATAGCTTCTCCAAAACGAATAAAAGGTTGGGCAGAACGAATTCTACCTAATGGTGAAATTGTAGGCGAAGTTATAAGACCTGAAACAATAAACTTTCGAACACATCATCCAGAACTTTATGGTCTTTTTTGTGAAAAAATATTTGGACCAATCAAAAATTGGAAATGTAGATGTGGTAAGTATAATGGATTTACTTTAGATAAAATCTGTGAAGAATGTCAGGTAGAAATAATTGAAGCTCGTGTTCGAAGATATCGCATGGGATTTATTGATTTAACATGTCCAGTTACTCACTTATGGTATTTAAAGGGAGTCCCTAGTTATCTTTCAATTCTATTAAAATGTTTTCATGAAGATTTATCTATCTCTAAAATAGAACAAGTAGTTTATTTTAGAGAGGGATCAAGAATTATCGATCCGGAAAATCCTCTTTATTTCTTTTTCTACAATGAAAGTGAAAAAAAAATAAACGAATTGCAAAAATTTTTTGATACAAGGACTGAGAAATCTAAAGTTCGTCCGCAAAAAAGAAAAGGTGCGGAAATAGTAAAAGCAGCTTTAGAAAATATTAATTTAAAAATTGAAATCAAAAAAGCTCGATCTTTTATTGAAAAAAAATATTTATGTGATTTAAAAAAGACATATTTGCCAGAAAAAACACTTATTCGTCGAATAAGGATTTTGGAGAGTTTTTTATCAACAAAAACAAACCCTAGTTGGATGGTTTTAACAACTTTACCGGTTTTACCTCCGAATTTAAGACCATTAGTAGAATTAGAAAGTGGTAGATTGGTTGCAGCTGATGTTAATGAGATTTATCGATTAATTATAACAAGAAATCAACGTCTTTTTGATTTTTTATACCGATATATTGCTCCTGATTTAATTAGTGTACAAGGAAGAAAACTATTACAAGAAGGTGTAGATTCTTTAATAGATAATGCTAGATTACCAAAGACAAAAACCTTTTGTTTAAATAATAAACCACTAAAAAGCTTAACTGAAATATTAGAAGGAAAACAAGGTAGATTTAGACAATCTCTTTTAGGAAAACGAGTAGACTATTCCGGACGTTCAGTTATTATAGTGGGTCCTAATCTTAGATTAAACCAATTTGGGTTACCTTATGAAATTGCGATCGAACTATTTGAACCATTTTTAATTAATGAATTATTAAAAACTAAAATAAAACCACCCAGTCATAACACTAAACTAGCACATATAATTATAAGAAAAAATAAACCTTTCGTTTGGTCTTTATTAGAAAATCTTACTAATAAGTATTGTCTTTTACTAAATAGAGCTCCAACTTTACATAGATTTGGAATTCAAGCCTTCAATCCTGTTCTTGTTTTAGGTCAAGCTATTCATTTACATCCTTTAGTTTGCACTGGTTTTAATGCAGATTTTGATGGAGATCAAATGGCTATTCATTTGCCACTTTATGAAGCAAGTCAACTTGAGTCAAAAACAATGATGAGACCATCATATAATTTATTATCTCCTTCCAATGGTGAAGTAATTTTAAAACCTACACAAGATATGGTTATAGGTTCATATTATTTAACTTTGATGATTAAGAATAATTCTTTCTTAATAAAAAAATGGTTTTCGAGTGAAATTCAAGCATTAGATCTATTTTATCAAAAAAAAATAACTATTCATACCCCTATCTTGGTACGATACCCAATTTCGAATAGTGAATTAAAACTTGAATATAAAACTTTAAAAATTTTAAATACCGATATTTTTTTCGATCAAAAGCAAGTACAAATAGAAAAAATTTTAAAAACAAGAGAAAAAAAATATTTCTTTCTTTCGAATTTTGGTTTATTTTTAGCCTATGTGGCGGAAAATGGAGAAATGGAATTTACAGATTTGTTTCTAGAAACAACTCCAGGAAGATTAATTTTTAGTTTGAATTTCAAAAAGTTAATGAAAAAATAAAATTATGTTAATTACTAATACAATAACAAAAAAACTTTTAGAAACTATTGTCTATCAAAGTTTTTTAAAATTTGGAAGTATTTCTTCTTCCTGTTTGTTAGATTCATTAAAATTTCTAGGATTTTCTTATGCAACTACTGCTGGAATTTCTATTGCAATTGAGGATTTAAAAACACCTAACTCAAAAAAAGATTTTTTGAATTTAGCTTCACAAGAAACAGATTTTATTAGTTCACAATGGAATCAAGGGCTTGTTTCAGATAATGAACGATTCCAAAGTATTATTGATAGTTGGAATGTTGCTACTGAATCTTTGAAAAATAGAATTGTAGAATATTACCAATCTTTTGATCCTGCCAATAATTTATATATTATGGCATTTTCAGGTGCTCGTGGAAATATGTCTCAAGTAAGACAACTTGTTGGTATGCGTGGACTTATGTCAGATCAAGACGGTAAAATTATCGATTTACCAATTAAAACTAACTTTCGTGAAGGATTAAGTTCAATTGATTATATTATTTCTTCTTATGGAGCACGAAAGGGAATAGTAGATACTGCCTTAAAAACAGCAGATTCTGGCTATTTGACACGCCGTTTAATTTATATTTCTCAAGATTTAGTAATAAGAGAATTTGACTGTCAAACAAAAAAAGGAGTAATAATTTTTGTAACGAAGAATACGAATATGAAAAATCTAATTGGAAGAAATATTCTTTGTATACGAAAAGAAAATAAAATTTTAGATTATTTTTCAAATATTTTTTTAGATACAAGAAATATACAAACATTAAAAACTATTTCACCAGTTTTATTAAATATTCGAACTCCCTTAACTTGTAAATCAAATGGTTCAATTTGTCAGAAGTGTTACGGATGGGATTTGGCACAAAATAAAATTATTTCTCTTGGAGAAGCTGTAGGAATATTAGCTGCACAATCAATAGGAGAACCTGGTACTCAACTAACTATGCGTACTTTTCATACGGGAGGTATTTTTACAAGTGAAATTTTAAAACCTATACTTTCACCTTTTTCAGGAAAGCTTTTTGTTCCCGATTCATTAAAAATGGTTTCCTATAGAAATAATCACGGTATTTTTGTTTCAAAGCTTCAACAAGAAGCTATATTGTCATTAGTAAATTGGAAAGGAATAAAAAAAGACATTTTTTTAGAAATAGGATCTTTTTTATATATCTCTTCGTCGCAATTTGTCAAAAAAAGTCAAATTATTTCTGAATCTGCAACTAAATCTATTCTCTCGGGATCAAGGAAACTTAAGCCAATTTATTCTTTTCTTTCAGGAGAAATAAAATTTGAAAGTCTAGTTATTCGTTCTATATTTCGAATTGATAAATCAACTGTTAAAGTTAATCAAGATAATGGAACGTTATGGTTAGCTGCTGGAACAATTTTTAGATTTCCAAAAGAAAGTTTATTTAATTTTCAGTTGAAATTAAATAAAAAAAAAGCCTTAGGATCTTTAAAAATCGTTAGTCCTTTTGAAGGAATTTTAATTATTGAACAAAAAATACTTTACCTATTAACTAATGAAAAAAAGTTAAAATTAGATTTTTCATGGTTAACTAAGAATTTAAAGGACTTTACAGTTAATTTTTCAAATTTGGTAAAAAATTTTCAGTTTATTGATAAATATACAATCATAGGAGAGCTTTATTTATACCCGAAAATTGAAGAGAAATTATATAACATAAAAAGAAAAGAATCTAAATACTTTTTTACTTTCCTTTTTATAATGGAATCTAATATTTGCAGTTTAAATATAGATCAAGTAAATCATTTTATAAATTTTTCTAAGAATAGATCTGCAATTCGATCAGGAAAAAATATAAGTGAAAATTCTAAAATTGGAAACTCTGGCTTTTTTTTGAAAAAAGATGGTTTAAAAATGGTTTTTCAAAAAGCAATTCCAATATTTGTCAGTCATGGAACTATTTTAAATTGTAAAAAAGGTGATTTTGTTTTAGAAAAACAAATATTAGCAACTTTAGTAAATTATACACAACAAAATGAAGATATTGTTCAAGGTTTACCAAAAATTGAAGAACTTATTGAAGCCAGAATACCTAAAAATAAATGTTATTTATCAATAAAACCAGGAGTTTTATTGAATTCATTCTATTCACATAATTTTAACTCTATAAAATTTCTGGATAAGATTGAAACATTAGAAAGCTTAAATTATATATATCATAGATATAAAATTGAAAAACTCATTTCAAAAACAAAAAAAGAAAAAAAACAAATTATTCAAATTATTCATAATATATCTTTAAAGTATCCAATTATTATTTTTGACGAAAAAATATGGAAAGTTATTCCTCTTCCGCCTGGATTTGAACCACAATTAAAAAGAACAAAATCTGAATATTATTTTAAGAATAGTGAAAATCAGATTTTATTAATTAATGGAAAACTTATTAGTTCAACATGGGTACAAAGAGATTTAAAATCGAAAGAATTATTTCATTTTAAAGTTGGAAAAAGCAAAAAACAAATTTGGAAAAAAAGAAATGTTATCGAACCAATTTATGAAAATAAAAAAGGAGATTATATTCTTAAAACTGAAGATAATTACTATTTTTTCTTGGAATTAATTAATCCAATTCATGACTATAAATTACCATTAAGTGCAAAACTTCTATTTAAACCAGGAAATTTTGTAGATTTAGGTGAACCAATTACAGAGGGATTGATTGATCCTCATGAATTACTATTAGTATTTTTTAAATATCATTGTTTAATAGACGGAATATTTCTTGGAACATTAAGAAGTTTAAATAAATTTCAACTATTAGTAGTTAATTCCATTCAAGCAATTTACCAATCCCAAGGCGTAAATATTTCTAGTAAACATATAGAAATAATAGTACGTCAAATGACATCTAAAGTTGTTATAAAGGATAGTGGCGATACACCTTTATTACCAGGAGAACTTATAAGATTTTCCTTAATGTATGAAATTTGTAAACTATTAAAATTAAATCAAGAGTTCAAAAAATACAAAACACCACAATATGAGCCCTTATTTTTGTCTACAACAAATTCTTCTTTAAGTAAAGATGGTTTTCTATCTGCTGCTGGATTTCAAGAAACAAAGAGAGTATTGACTAAAGCAACAATTGAGGGAACATCAGATTGGTTAAGAGGATTGAAAGAATGTGTTATTATTGGTAGACTAATACCAGCAGGTTCAGCTTTCCTTAATTATAAAAATTATCTAGATAATATTTATCTATACAAAGATTAGTACTTATTTAAAGTATATGGTTGAAACGGAAAAAAAGAAAGAAATTGCAAAGCAATATGTAAAAGCGTCGGTTCACTATGGTCATCCTCCAAAAGAATGGAATCCTAAAATGGCACCTTATATTCTTTATGAAAAATATGGTTATCACATTTTTGATTTAGTAAAAACTTCCAAACTTTTAAAGCTTGCTGGAAATGTTCTAGAAAAAAAAGCAGAAAAAAATGGAAAATTTTTATTTGTTGGTACTAATAAATTGGCATCATCAATTGTTGCAAAACAAGCTAAACGTTGTAATTGTTTTTATATCAATTATCGCTGGTTGGGAGGAATGTTAACTAATTGGTCAACAATTCAAAAAAGAATTGAAAGATTAAAATATTTAGAAGAACAAGAAGCTTTAGATAACTTCGAAATTCTTTCAAAAAAAGAATATAGTGCACAAAGAAAAGAAATCGATAAATTAAAAAAACTTTTTCAGGGTATTAAAGATATGTCAACTTTACCTGATGTAGTAATTTTTACAAATCAACTAAAAGATTCACTAGCAATCCAAGAATGTTTAAATTTAGGTATACCTGCAATTTCCATAGTTGATAGTAACTGTAATCCAGATTTAATACCATATCCTATTCCAGCAAACGATGATTCTAGTTCTTCTATAAATTTTATTTTAAATTACTTAGTTAATAGAATTTTAATAGGATATAATAGCGGATATAAAAAAGTATAATTTCGTTATATTAAAAAAATAGAAATTTGTTTATTGTTTAAGGAAATAGTGATACAAAAACAGGAAAATGTATACATTTTTTTTGTCGAAAATAGAAGTAGGATCACATTTGTATATCAATTTCACAGAAACTTTGCATTTACATGCTGAAACTATTATTGTTTCTACAATTGTAGTAAGTTTCGTAAGTTTACTATTAATTTTAGGAACTAGTAATTTAAAAAAAATACCTGGAACGTTTCAAAACTTATTAGAAATTATTTATGAACTAGTCAAAAGTATTGCAGTTACTCAAATGGGTCCTTCATATTATTCACAATTTTTACCATTTATTGCTACAATATTTCTTTTTGTCTTAGGTTCTAATTGGGCCGGAGCTTTAATTCCTTGGAAATTAATTGAGATTCCTAATGGTGAATTAGCAGCACCTACGAATGATATAAATACAACTGCTTGTTTAGCAATATTAGCTTCATTAAGTTATTTTTTTGCAGGTTTTAAAATAAAAGGTTTAGGTTATTTTAAACGATATATAAAACCAAGCGTTTTTTTATTACCTATTAATATTATTGAAGATTTTACAAAACCTTTATCATTAAATTTCCGTCTTTTTGGAAATATTGTAGCTGATGAGTTAACTGTAAGTGTACTATGTTCTTTAGTTCCTATTTTGATTCCTGTTCCGATAATGGTTTTAGGATTATTTGCTAGTTCAATTCAAGCACTTATATTTGCTACTCTATCTGCTGCTTATATAGGTGAAGTAATCGAATAACTTTTTTGTTTATTCTAAATAGAAAATATTTATATTAGAGTAATAGCCAGTAAATGAAATTTGTTAATTCTTTGAGATAATTTTTTCAAAAATTTTGTGTATTTTAATTATGGTAGATTCACTTATTGCTGCTGCCTCTGTTATAGCTGCTGCTGTTGCTGTTGGATTCGCTGGAATTGGACCAGGGATTGGTCAAGGAAATGCAGCTGGTCAAGCTGTTGAAGGAATTGCAAGACAACCAGAAGCTGAAGGAAAAATTCGTGGAACTTTATTATTATCTTTTGCGTTTATGGAAGCTTTAACCATCTATGGATTAGTTGTTGCTCTTTCATTACTTTTCGCTAATCCTTTTGTTGGGTAGAATTTTTGTTTCTTTAAATTTTAACAATATTAATTATTCTTTAAAGAATAATTAATATTGTTAAAATTTAGTTAACCCTAGAGATTAGAAAAATTCATAGAAAGAATCAAATTGATTTTCTTTTATATTTAGAGAATCATATAAATGAAATTACTTATTTTGATTACTATGACTCTTATTAACACGTTTTTTTTAACAGAAAATGGTCTCTTCGATTTTGATTTGACATTTCCTGCAGAAGCTTTTTTGTTTTTTCTTTTTTCATTAGTAGTAACTTTTTCATTTCTTTCACCCATTTCTAAGCAATTAGATGAACGTTCAGAATTTATAAATTATACTTTACGTAAATCAACGATACTTCTAACTTTTGGATATGAAAAATTATGCAAATGTGTAGAAATATTGACAGAAGAAAGTAATGAATTAAATAGACAATTAAAAATCACTAGAAACTACACAAATTCAAAATTTGATGAAGAAATCTCATTTGTACAAAAGGAAAATTTAAGAATATTAAGTAAACTTAAAGGTGATTTATCTGTTAAATCTGCTTATTTATTTTCTAATATTACTAATGAACTAAATTTGTTAACAGATACCTTTTTTAAAAAAAAATTCCAATAATATACGAATTTTTTTTTTAAAGAATTTGTAGATTTCTTAAAAAATTATAAAAAAAATTTTTTATCTAATTAAATATTACTTACATATGACATTAGAATTCTTTTCATTGGTTTTAAATCATGAAGAAGCTTTTATAGAATTTAATACCAATATTTTAGAAACAAATCTTATAAATATTTTACTATTAATTGGACTTTTACTTTATGCTAACAAAGTTTCTTTTAGTTCGAACTTAGAAAGTAGACAGAAAGAAATTTTACAAACAATTGAAAATGTTCAAAAAGATGTTCTAAATGCATCTAATTACTATTACAATGCAGAAAAGGGATTTACACAAAGCTTTTTTTGGTTGCAATCTTGGAAACTTCTTTACGAGAATGAAAAAATAGAAGTTGTTAATTTAAAATATAATATTGTTAAAAATGGTATTTATGAAATTTTTTCAACAACAGAAAATTTAATAAAGAACTTTGAAAAAAAGGCATTTTTATCTTTACAGCGTTATTTAATTCTTGTAACAGCAAGCAAAATTTTAAGAAAATTTTTCTTTTTATCTGAAAAAGAACAGAGTAAGATTTTAGAGACAACAATTTCTAAATTAGGAGGATTCAAAAAATGAATTCCACAAAGAAATTGATAACAACTTATGCAAAATCTTTATTTCAAAATGGTTCAACAGAAAGATCGTCATTTAATCTTTCAAATATAACATCTTCTTTATCATCAGAAGAAAAAATTTTTTCTTCTGATATTTTTATTTTGGGAGAAGAACTTTTGTTAATTCGAGCGATTTTAATATCTTCAGAAAAACTTAAAACTTTTTTTAAAAATCCAACATATTCAGAAAAACAAAAATTAGAAATAATTTTAGATATTTTTCCTGGGTTAACAATTACTATGATGTCATTTTTGAAAATTTTGACTGAAAGAAGTCATTTATCTATAATTCCTGAAATTAGCGATGAATATAATCGAATTCTTTTAAAGTTTAAAAATTCAACAAAAGTTAAACTTATAACTGCAAGTGCCCTTGAGGAAAGTTTAGGTCAACCTTTGTTAAATACATTAAAAAAGCTTACTAATTCTAATGAAGTACTTTTAAACTTTTCTTATAATCCGAAGCTCCTAGGTGGATTAATTTTAGAATATAATTCAGTAGCAATTGATGCAAGCATCTTGAAAGAGTTTAGTCTTTTTTTTAATGACATATAAATAAATTCTATTTCAATTTTTAGCTTTAATTAAATTTAAAAAAAGAAATTTACTTATCAATAAAAATATATATGAAAAACGTAAGCCAGTTAACTAATTTTGTTCAAAATAAGTTAAATGAATATACTCAAACTACAACAAGAACAGCAGATGTTGGTATTGTTTTACAAGTTGGAGATGGAATTGCTCGTATTTATGGATTGGAAAATGTCGCGTCTGGCGAATTACTTGAGTTTGAAGATCAAACTGTAGGTATAGCATTAAATCTAGAAACGAGTAATGTTGGTGCGGTTTTAATGGGAACAGGTAGAAATATAAAGCAAGGAAGTACAGTACGTGCTACTGGAAAGATAGCACAAGTAGCTGTTGGTGAAGATTTACTTGGACGTGTTGTAGATGCTTTAGTTAATCCTATTGATGGAAAAGGAACTATTGTTACCAGTCAAAGTAGATTATTGGAATCACCCGCACCTGGAATAGTTGCCAGACAATCTGTTTGTGAACCTTTACAAACAGGAATAGTTTCTATTGATGCGATGATTCCTATAGGGCGAGGACAAAGAGAACTAATTATTGGTGATAGACAAACAGGTAAAACATCTATTGCAATTGATACTATTATTAATCAAAAAAGTGAAGGTGTTATTTGCGTTTATGTAGCTATAGGACAAAAAGCTTCTACAGTTGCACAAGTAGTAACAATATTAGAGGAAAAAGGAGCTTTAGGTTATACATGTATTGTCGCAGCTAATGCAAGTGATCCAGCCACTCTTCAATATTTAGCACCTTATACAGGAGCTACTATTGCTGAATATTTTATGTATAAAGGAAAAAGTACTTTAGTAATTTACGATGATTTAACGAAACAAGCTCAAGCATATCGACAAATGTCCTTACTATTACGTCGACCTCCTGGGCGTGAAGCTTTTCCCGGTGATGTTTTTTATTTACACTCACGTTTATTAGAACGTGCAGCGAAGCTAAGTAAAAATTTAGGCGGTGGAAGTATGACTGCTTTACCTATTATTGAAACAGAAGCAGGGGATGTTTCCGCTTATATTCCAACAAATGTAATCTCTATTACTGATGGACAAATCTTTTTATCAAAAGATTTATTTAATTCGGGGATTAAACCAGCTATTGATGTAGGAATTTCTGTTTCTCGTGTAGGTTCTGCAGCACAAATTAAAGCAATGAAACAAGTTGCTGGAAAGTTAAAACTAGAGTTAGCACAGTTTGCTGAGCTTGAAGCATTCTCTCAATTTGCTTCAGATTTAGATAAAGCTACACTACAACAATTAGCTCGTGGACAACGTCTAAGAGAATTACTAAAACAACCTCAAAATTCTCCTAAATCTGTAGAAGAACAAGTTGCTTTAATTTATGCAGGGACAAATGGTTACTTAGATAATTTACCATTGTCTTCTATTAATAGTTTTGCATCGAACTTACAAGAATATATAACGATTAAAGATCTTGCCTTTTATAATTCTCTTAAAGATTCTAAAAAAATAACTTCCGAATCTGAAGTTATTTTGAAAGAAATTATTAGTAAAGTTATTCAAGAATTACAAATAAGTTAATATTTTTCCTTAGTGGTCTAAGGAAAAATATTAACTTATTTAAATTTTTATAAAAAATTGTTCATAACCTTGTTTTCCAATAACTTCAACCAGTTTATTATCACCTGTTTTAACAATTTCTCCATCTATCATAATATGAACATAATTAGGCTTCAAATAATCTAAAATTCTTGGGTAATGAGTTATAATTAACAATGAAGATTTTTGTATTTTGTTATTAATTATTTCTTCACAAATTATTTTTAATGCATCAATATCTAAACCAGAATCAATCTCATCTAAAATAATAAGTTTTGGTTTTAAAAGTAACATTTGAAGTATTTCATTACGTTTTTTCTCACCTCCAGAAAAGCCTTCATTAAGATTTCTTGTTAAAAATTCTTCTTTCATTTTTAATTTCTTCAAGAAATTTTGAGTTAATTCCATAAATTCCAATGGATCTAGTTCTGTTCCTTCTAAATATTTTTGCTTTTGATTATATGCAAGTCTTAAAAAATCGTAATTTGTTACGCCAGGAATCTCAATAGGATATTGAAAAGCCAAAAATAAACCCTCATGTGATCTAATATCTGGTTCCATACTAAGTAAATTTTTTTCACCCAATAAAACATTACCACCAGTAATTTTATAAGAAGGATGGCCAGCTAGAATCTTAGAAAATGTACTTTTCCCAGATCCATTTGGTCCCATTATAACGTGAATTTCATTTTCATCAATTTTTAAATTAACTTTTTGTAGAATTTTTTTTTCTTCTATAAAAGCCTCTAAATTTTCAACTGTTAACAATCTTTTATTCATAATCTTCTTTTATCCAATTCCTTCCAATTTTAATGACAATAACTTATCTGCCTCGGTAGAAAATTCTAAAGGAAGCATTGTTAAAACATCTTTGCAAAAACCATTAATTAATAAACTAATTGCTTGTTCAGTTTTTATTCCACGTTGCAATAAGTAAAAGAGCTGTTCTTCACTTATTTTCGATATTTTAGCCTCATGTTCAATACGTGCAGAAGAATTCCAAATATCTAGATAAGGATATGTAGCTGCAAGAGAATTTGAACCAATAAGAAAAGAATCACATTGTGAGAAGTTTTTTGAACCATATGCATTTGATCCTATTTTAACTAATCCACGATATGAGTTTTTTGAAAAACCACATGAAATACCCTTAGATAAAATTTTACTAGTTGTTTTTTGGCCAAGATGAATCATTTTAGTTCCTGTATCTGCTTGTTGATAATTATTTGTTAAAGCAATAGAATAAAATTCTCCTGAAGAACTTTTTCCCAATAATATACAACTAGGATATTTCCATGTAATAGATGAACCTGTTTCAACTTGTGTCCATGAAATTCTTGCATTTTTTCCTATACATAATCCTCGTTTTGTAACAAAATTATAAATACCCCCAATACCCTCTTTATCTCCACTGAACCAATTTTGAACAGTTGAATATTTTATTGATGAATTTTCAAAGGCAATAAGTTCAACAACAGCAGCATGTAATTGATTTTCACTAAATTGTGGAGCTGTACATCCTTCTAGATAATTAACTTTACTATTTTTTTCCGTTATTATTAGTGTGCGCTCAAATTGACCTGAATTTTTATCGTTAATTCTAAAATAGGTAGACAACTCTAATGGACAAATAGTATTTTGAGGTACATAACAAAAAGAACCATCTGTAAAGACCGCAGAATTTAAAGCTGCAAAAAAATTATCACCAGATGAAACAACAGTACCTAGAAATTTTTTTATTAAATTAGGATAGAATTTTATTGCCTCAGAAATAGAACAAAAAATAACACCTGATTTTGCCAATTTTTCCTTATAAGTTGTAGCTATAGATACACTATCAAAAACTGCATCGATGGCCACATTTGACAATTTTTTTTGTTCATCTAAAGAAATTCCTAATTTCTCAAAAGTTTTTAAAATTTCTGCATCTACTTCATTTAGTGAATTTAATTTTTTCTTTTGTTTGGGTATCGAATAATAAGTAATATTTTGAAAATCAATTTTTCCTATCGTTAAATTTGCCCAATAAGGAAATTTTAATTCTTTCCATAATTTATAAGCTTTTAATCGAAAATTTTTTAAAAAATCTGGCTCATTCTTTTTTGAAGATATGAGCTTCACTATTTCTTCGTTTATTCCGCAAGGAAATTGTTCTTTTTCTATTTGTGTTTGAAAACCATATTTATAAGGTTGATTTATTACTTGTTTTATCTCTATATTTTTATCTTTTTCATCCATTCTTGAATTGGTATTTCTATATAAATTGTATATAAAATATTATTATTTCTTCTATTTTTCTGTTCTATTAAAAATCGAATTGAAAAAATAGAAAGAGAAAAACATAAGGAATAAAAACTGTTTTGTATAAATATATTATAACTATTTGATAAGCTTTCAAATAATAAGTTGTTTGAACAAATTGATTAAGCTCAAATAAATTCAAAATTTTATATCAATGAAAAACCAAAAAAGCTAATAGATATATGATTTTTTTATAGAAAAAAAGATACATATAATATGTGATTGTGGTATGTATTTATAAACATTTTAAGGTTTTTATTCACGATTTATGAAAAATTTAATAAAAATTATTTCTCGTAGATTTCTTTCTTTTTTAGCCATCTTATCTCTTAGTTCATCAGTTTGGGCAGTTGATTTAGATGAAGTTGTTCGAACAGTTCCACTAAATTCTAATAAAAATGTAACGTTAACTCCAGAGCAAGTAAAAAAAGGAAAAAGACTTTTCCTTAACACATGTAGTGTTTGTCATACAGGCGGAATTACGAAAACAAATCCTAATGTTGGACTTGATCCCGAAGCTTTAAGTCTTGCTACTCCTCCGAGAAATACTATTGAAGGATTAGTAGATTATCTTAAAAATCCTACAACATTCGATGGACTAGAATCTATTGCAGAAATTCATCCAAGTATTAAAAGTGCTGATATTTTTCCGAAAATGCGTACTTTAACAGAAGATGATTTATTTGCTATTGCTGGTCATATTTTAGTTCAACCTAAAATTATTGCAGAAAAATGGGGTG